>Ga0209064_1000147_pt1 | contig 164025 bp, 168 predicted proteins | sample Inofromicrocosms_FD_187498 | JGI IMG/M metagenome (GOLD analysis project Ga0209064, IMG submission 187498) | Mouse cecum microbial communities from Vienna, Austria - Inoculum for glucosamine and mucus D2O microcosms (SPAdes) (version 2) | ecosystem: Host-associated > Mammals > Digestive system...
TAAGTGCGTTAACGTTAGTATTGACTTGAAAAGCCATGGTAACTCCTTTTTAAAATTTTCCTTAGGCGTCCTTGCCTTTGGCTGTAATACAAATCGGCTATGATGAAAAAAATTTAATTGTTTTTTAGGAAACAATGAATAAAAGAGGTTACATTTAGAGACATACAAAAAATAAATATAGAATCTTATTCCTAAATTTATAGCAGTTGTAACCTTGCAAGTGCATAATTTGATATAAAGTTTAAAATAAATTTGTCCTTTTAGGAGTTACTTATGGAAGATGTATTTGACCCAAAATCCTTAACAATGAGTGTGCTTGCTTCACCAAGTATGGCAAATTTTAGTGGCGTTATGCACGGGGGTGAGCTTATGAAGTTGCTTGACCAAGTAGCATATGCTTGTGCAACACGATATTGTGGCTGCGGTGTGGTAACTATTGGCGTTGATGGTATGGTATTTAAAAACCCTATCCCAATTGGTTCGCTTGTCATTTTTCTTGCGTCAGTAAATTATGTGGGAAGCGTAAGCTGTGAAGTAGGCATAAAAGTTATTAGTGAAGATATTAAAAATCGCTTTGTTACTCATACTAATAGTTGCTACTTTACTATGGTAGCTATTGACCCTAGTGGTAAAAAAATCAAAATTCCACCGCTTACACCTACCACAGAAGAAGAAAAACGCCGATTTGAAGCCGCTAAAAAACGTAAAGAATTTAGAGCCCAAATAAAGCCCTAATTACTACTTTGCACAAGGTTTTTGTTTCGCTCTAAGTATTATTTCTTGTGTTTGCTGGGGTGAAAGACGATTATTAAGATAATCTTTCATATGTGAGAATGTTGTAAGCAATACAGGTAAGATTTCACCCAAATCTTGCGCATTTTTTAAAGATTCAAGAGCAATCTCATCATTATAAAAAATAAACTTATTGAGATTCAAATCAGCCTCTCTCAAGCGATAATACACATTACCATCTGCTATAATTTCAAGAATACGCGAGGGCAAGATTTCATTAGTTATCAAACCATTTTCTTTATCAAAATACAAATTATATCCACAAATTTTTTGCTTCTCTTGCAATACGCTCAACTTCTCATCAAGAATAAGACTTTGGACATAACAAGCCCTATCTGCTACGCCAAGCAACATAAATCTATCAAAATCTATCAAATACTCCCTGCCCCACTCTTTCCCTTGAGCATCTTTAAACTGCTTTTGATGTTCAAGATTCTCAATACCAAACACCTCTTCTAGCCGTATTTTAAACATTTCAGGAGCAACACCTCTCACATCTTGTGTTTTATAAGCTTGATACACTAAAGATAGCATAAAATCTACCTCTTGCGGAGTAAGACATACTGGGAGATTTTCCTTAAGGGCATTATTTTCCTTTGAAACAATGCTTTTGATACTCTCAATTTCAAAGGGTGAAAGGTTTAAGCGAATTTTGATATATCCTGCCTCTTCTTCAGGCTTAGCTTCTGTAAGTGTGATTTGCAAAAATTTTGTTTTATCCATTTGTTCTAAAACAAAAAGTGCATCTTGATACAAATCCTTATTTTCATCTGAAATTACATCATTATATTGAGATAACTCGGATTTAATTAAATGGAGCAACTCATTAAAACGTTCTTGGTTTTGGCGCGTATTATAAAGAGCATAAGCCCCTATAAACATTGATGCAATATAATTTTGAAATGAAGAGGGTTCAAAATGGTGTTGAAATATTTGAAAATGCTTAAAATCTTTTTGCAAAGAATCTAATGCTAAAGAAAGATTATTTGCCACATCATTATTCAATAAAGTTAAAGTCAAATAATCAAGTCCATAAAGATAATTTCCTATAAGAGCGTTATCATAAACATTTTTATGGGGATTTTGTGCAATTTGTATTAATTCTTGAGCTTTTGGGCTAGAAAAATCTTGTGTTTTTGAAATTTCATAAGCATTCTTAACGCGTTCTAAATGCAAATACCAATCCTCATTTCCTATATTTTGTTCCAAACTTGGTAAAAATTCTAAAAGTTTGACTAAAATTCTATCTAAAGGAGCTTGCTCTTTTAAAATTGCGTGATTAAGAAGCATAAAGGCTCTGTGATATACCTCATAGTGCTCTTTTGGCAAAAAATCCTGATATTGTGCAAGATTTGCACCAAGTGTTGAACGCAATTTAAAGCTCTCTGAATGTTCTTCCTTACTCTCATTAATCAAATCTAAATGATACAAACCAAAAAGTATTAAAAGTCGCACTTGCATTTGAGATTCTATAATGGTATTAAGCTCTCCTGTGCCTTTAGCACTTTGATACTGCTGCGAAAGAAGTCTCTCTAAAGTATCCACCTCATCTTGACTATTAAGCAACAAAAGGCTTAAGGAAATCTCAATTTCCGTATTAAGTCGCTGAAGAATGGGTAATTTCTCATAAGGTTGTGCCGAAGTGCATAATACATTCCATTCTTTTTTCAAGGCAAATGCTTCTTCAAGTGTTTTACTTTGAATCTGATGTGTTTTGTTCTGAAAATATGCTTGTCTAAAAAGTTGAGCTACTTCATAGCGTTTATGCTCTACTGGAATAAATTTATCTGTATCTGCATTTTTTTGCACCTCTTTGGGTAAAAAAGAACGCATTAGCTCATCTGTCGTAGTGCTATAAACATTATTTTCAAAAATCTTGTCCATTAGTTTTTCAAGGCTTTCATTACCCTCAAGTATAAGAGCTGGTTTCTCTGGAGGTGCTTGATCGGGAGTAGAATCTGTGGGTTTATCACTACAAGCTACTAACAATACACTTATAAGCATTCCCCATAGTATATAAATGCAGTATTTTTTCATCTTTGCTCCTTTTATTTTATTTTACTAAGCTGCAATGTAAAGCGATGTTTTTCCTCGCCCACTTTCACATACACATCAAGCGTCCCCTTTTGTAATTTTTGGGGCGCATAAATTACAAAACCGCCCTGTGGTGCTTTATATGGTTCAAGAGTATTTTTTTGCATCATACTTGATATAATAAGTGCTTTTTTTGCTCTCTCATCATCAAGGCGCATTTGTTGCCAAAGTCGCTCTCTAGCAGAAATAATCATATAATCATATATATAAAATCCACCCATATATCCCCGATAAATAAAGGGCATTCCTACAAACTGATTCTCTGGCATAGGCTTTGGCGGCATATAAAGATGATAAGATTCTATAATGAAACCATAATCAAACGAAGCACTCTTAAGTTCATTATCACTCAATGAATTTAATGCCTTATCATTTTGATACATTTGCACACAATCCTTATCAAAAATTACCTTTTGAGAAGCAAGATTTTGCGCAGAAATAAAAAGTGCTAAAGGAATCGCGCTTGAGCCTCCCACAAGTGTCTGTCCTACCTCAAGTCGCACTTTACTCTTAGGTTTTATAGAATCTATAATTTGCACACCCTCGTGATACAAGCTCACATCCTCTACTTCAAGTTTATAGGTAGCACAACCTTTCCATAGACAAACACAACAAACAATACACATATAATATTTTAAAAAGCTGAACATATATGTGATTGGCTTCATAGCTCTCCTTGCCCAGAATTAATAAGCCTAGTCCTTTAATAATCACTTTCTCTTGCTTTTGCGCCCCCAATACAAAGCAACACAACAGAAAATAAATTTGCCACAACTGCACCTACCACAAGTGCAGTAGCAATTTCAATATCACCAAAAACTTGTAAAAATACAAAAGCAGGTATAAGATGAAAATCTGCAACCAAGGAGCTTGCAAAAAGCTCAGCGGAAAGACTATTTTTTACACCGATGCGGAAAGTTGTAGCAATAAAATTAATCGCTGTAGCAATAAAAAGTATCACTATATTACTTTCATACAAAAATCCAAGCGTAAAAGTTAAGCTCATCAAACTAAAAAATACAAAGAATACCTTACCCCAATCCATTACTCACTCCTTATAAACGACCTTGTTCATACATTGCACGCAGTCTCTTTTTTTCCTCTTGTTTTTTGAGTTTATTTGTCTCTCTTTGATAATACTCATCAAGATTAAACCCAAACATTAATGCTAAACGCGGTGCAACAAACATTGAACTACAAGTAGCAATAATCACCCCTACAAGCATAGGAAGTGAGAATCCAACAATAATTTCTCCGCCAAAAAGATAAAGTGTTAGCACCACAAAAAACACAGTTAAAGAAGTAAGGATAGTCCTTGAAAGTGTGCAAGAAACTGCTTCATTAATAACATATTTCATATCTTTTTGACGCTTTATCATCATTTGTTCGCGGATTCTATCAAAAATAATAATGGTATCATTGATTGAATAACCAATAATTGTAAGCAACGCCGCCAAGACATCAAGATTGAAATCTACACCTGCAAGTATCACCACGCCAGAAACAATAATGACATCATGCACGAGTGCAAGCACACCTGCAAGAGAGAATCTCCATTCATAACGAAATGAAATATAAATCATCATTGCTATAAGTGCGAATGTGAGGGCAATAATACCATTTTGCTTGAGTTCATCACCCACCTTTGGACCTACGGAATCCACCCTGCGCAACTCAAAATGCCCACTTGGCTCTAAAAGAGCAACAATACTATGAGATATATCCTCATTGACACTCGTAGGGATATAAGGAATCTTAAGCAATACTTCCTCTTTAGAGCCAAACTCGCTTACTTGTGAATTTTTAAATCTCTCATCTTGTGCGAGAAGTTCGCGGATTTTACTAAGCGGGGCAGGTTTAGTATATTGAATCTGCACTATACTTCCACCCGCAAAATCAATACCCAAATTAAAACCTTTTATGCCTAAGAGCACAAATGAAGCAATAATTAATAATGTAGAGATAACAAGTCCATACGAGCTATATGTAACAAAATCATATATTTTTACTTTCTTAAAAACTTCCATATATTACCCTTTGTTAAGCTTTGTATCTTGCTGCTTTGCCGATTCTGTGGTATCTAAAGGTAGCTTGATACCAAACCACAAATTTACATTGCCACTTTTAATAATCCGCTGCATAATTGCTTGATAAATGCCGTGTGTGCCAACAATAGCAGTAAGAATAGAAGCTGTAATCCCAATCCCCATCGTAATAGCAAAGCCTTTAATAGCTCCTGTCCCAAAAGCATAGAGTAAAACAGCGGCGATAAGTGTTGTGAGATTAGAATCAAAAATTGCCCTTGAGGCATTCGCATAGCCCATTTCAATTGATTTAGCTATACCAAATCCTGCACGCAAAGCTTCTCGGATTCTTTCATTAATAATAATATTTGCATCTACTGCCATACCCACAGTGAGCACGATTCCAGCCATACCCGGCAATGTTAATGAAGCACCAAAGCACGCCATAACGGCAATAATAAGCACAATATTCACAAACAATGCGACAACAGCAATCACGCCCGCAAGAGAGTAATATATTATCATAAAAATAACGACTAAGGCAAAACCACTAATAAGCGCAATTAATGAAGCTCGTATAGAATCTTCACCTAAGCTTGGACCCACACTACGCTTTTCAAGCACTTCCATAGGTGCTGGTAATGCTCCGCTTTTAAGTGCAATTGCCAAATCACTTGCTTCAGCTACGCTAAAGCCACCGCTGATTTGTCCGCTTCCTCCACCTATACGCTCACGAATGACAGGTGCAGAATATACTTTACCATCAAGAACTATTGCCATACGTTTACCTACATTTGCCCCAGAGAAGTCTCCAAAAATCTTTGCTCCTTTAGAATCTAGGCTAAAACTCACAATGGGCTGATTGTTTTGGTCAAAAGCTGCTCTTGCATCTGTAAGCATAGAACCATCAAGAATTGGGACAGCTTTAAGTAATATGACCTGATTTAGTTTTGTTTTTTTCGCCTCAAGCTCTTGTTGAATCTTAGCAATTTCTCCCTCAATTTTAATGCGTTCTGCAAATAAAGTATTAGTTCTTTCTTGCGAGGACATAGAATTTTGTGGGTGTTCTTTTAACTCATTAAGTTTTTCTTGAAGATGAGCAAGAGTATTCTGAAGAGCTTGAACCTCAGATGAATGCACAAAAGGCAAAATAACATCATTATATTTTTGTGCCTCAAGCTCGCTCATTGTGCTTACTCGCGCATTTCTTTCTTCATCAACAGCCATCATTTGCAAATGTGCAGGCTTAGCTATCAAATCTCGTGCCCTTTGTTCTTCTTCAATTGTTTTAATGCCTGGCAACTGGACAAGAATATTATCTTTACCTTGCTGGGTTACACTTGGCTCCCTTAAACCAAATTCATCAAGGCGATTGCGAATTGTGCCGATAGCTTGTTTGAGCGCACTACTTTGAATCTCTTCTTCATATTCTGCAGTAAAAACAATGGAATACGCTCCATTATTTTCATTTACTTGCAACCCATTAATCTGAGAGAGAATCTTATCTAACATTGGCTTTTCATCAGTATCTACAAGCTCAAAACTTATCTTATCTTCAAATACTTTTAAATTATCAATAAGAATATTCTCTTTTTTGGTATCAAAAACAATCTGGGAAGCTAAGGAAGAAAAACGCGCTTTAATTGCTTCTTGAGTTTTTATACCCAAAAGAAGATTTAATCCTCCTTGTAAATCAAGTCCAAGTGCAATCTTACGACCATTGATATCTGTAAATGAAGGTAAGCAAAGAATAATACCAACTAATGCTACGAAAATAAAAGACCACAGCCTATAATTTAAACCTTTATGGCTTCCTTGAACGGAATAAGTGTGTTGTTTTGCCATTTGTAATTATTCTTGAGTTTCATCATTTGCATCAAGCTTATATGCAATAAATTCCCGAGAAAGCTTTACAATTGTGTCATCATTTAAACGCACGCTAAAAAATGTTTTTTCAGGCTTAACTATTTCACATATAAGACCGCCTGTAGTGATGATTTTATCACCCTTTTGTAGCGCATCAATCATTTCTTGGTGCTTTTTACGCTTTACATTTGCTGGACGAATAAGAAGTAAATAAAAAATCGCAATAAAAAATACGATAGGAAGTAATGACATTAATGTCTCTTGTGCTCCACCTTGCATAAGTAATCCTTTTTTAATAAACTTAAATTGTGGATTCTATCTTAAAATAGTTAAGATTTGACTTTTGCCCGAGAGTTGATTTTATAATTGATTATCAAATACAATGAACCCACAATACCTGCAATGCTTGAAGCAAGCAAAATTGCTATTTTTGACACATCACTTGCTTGAGGAGCATCAAATGCAAGATTTGAGACAAACATAGACATTGTAAAGCCAATGCCTGCGAGCATTCCTGCACCAAAAATATGACTCCAAGACACTCCTGCTGGACGTGAAGCAATTTTACATTTCTCACATAAAAATGTTAAACTTAAAATACCCAAAGGTTTGCCTACTACAAGTCCAAGTATAACCCCAAGCATAATATGGTCAATGTGAAAATTTACTTCTGCACGAATATCTACGCCTGCATTAGCAAAAGCAAAAAGGGGCATAATAATGAATGCACACAGAGGTTGCAAAGCGTGCTCTAAACGCAAAAGTGGATTTTGGACCTTTGCAAAATCTCTCCCTGCTTCATCAATTGCACTCATTTGTTGCGTATCAAGTAAAATATTTTTACGCTCTTTGTCTTTGCTCTCAAAAATTTCTATCATCTGTTGAACGACTTGAATAAATTCCTTGCTCTCAATTTTGGGCTTTACAGGAATACAAAACGCTAATGCCACAGCTGCAATAGTTGCGTGAATCCCGCTATGGTGCACACAAAACCACAACAAAATACCAATCCCTATATACACTCCTAAATGGCGCACCCCTAAATGATTGATACCTGTGAGAAGTATTAAAAGCCCTGCTGCTACACCTAAATATATAAAATGCAAACCTTCAGGCGAAGGATAAAATACTGCAATAACAACAATTGCTCCTAAATCATCAGCCACAGCAAGTGTTACAAGAAATACTTTAAGTGCCAAAGGAACACGTTTGCCAAGAAGCAAGATGACACCGAGCGCAAAGGCAATATCGGTAGCCATAGGGATTCCAAATCCGTGATAAGAGGGAGTATTCATATTGAGCACATAATAAATAACACCTGGCACAATCATACCACCTACTGCGCCTATAACAGGAAAAGCTGCTTTTTGGAATCCGGATAAATCCCCAAAAAGCAATTCGCGTTTAATTTCAAGCCCAACCATAAGAAAAAAAATTGACATCAATACATCATTAATCCAATCGTGAATACTAAATCCATAAAATCCCCCTGCAAAGCTGAAACCAAAAGGTTGTTCCCAAAAGTTTTTATAAATATCAGAGAAAGGCGAATTAGCCACAATCATTGCACTCACTGCGCAAAAAAATAAAAAAATACCACTAAAAGATTCTGCGCGGATAAAACTACTTAATGCTTCCGAAATTCTATTTTGCTTTGCTGCCATTTTTACTCCTTACTCTTAAATCAAATGATACTTTGTGTTTCCTTAAGCTTTTGAATCTCATCTTCTTCATTTATATTCTCAAGCTGATTATCCTGCTTAATTGTGCTAAGATAAACCACCAAAAGCCCAAGAACAGCTGCTATTGAAGATGCTACAAGAATAGAAATTTTAGACATATCAATACTCATTATATCATCTTTATAGGCAAGATTTGCCACAAACATAGACATTGTAAAGCCAATGCCTGAAATCATACCCACAGATAAAATATGCAAATAATTTAAATCTTTTGGACGAGTAGCAAGATTTAACTTCTCTCCTAAAAAACAAAAAAGTAATACACCTACAGGTTTGCCCACTACTAAGCCTAAAATTGTCCCAAGCATAACACTATTTAAACTTATATCAATATTGCCTTCAAGTGTTACACCTGCATTAGCAAAAGCAAAAAGAGGAACAAAAAAATAAGCGCAAATGGGTTGCAGAGCAATTTCAAGACGTATAAGCGGATTTTGTGCATAACGAGAATATGTGCCTATAGTATCCAACATATGCACGAGTTGGGAAGTTTTTGCCATATCAATCTTTTTTTCCACATCTTGATTTCCAAATATAAAACTTCTAATATTCTTAAAGCTTCCTCTCCAAAAACCCACCTTCTCCGATTCACGTGCATAGACTACATCATTCCAATCATTCGTGGCTACTTTCATTCTTTCAAATTCTTTAAGCATATTGATAAAATATTTTTTATTTACGCGTGTGCGCCCGGGAATCGCCATTGCCAAAATAACTGCTGCAATTGTTACGTGAATCCCGCTATGGTGCACACAAAACCACAACAAAATACCCGCCAAAAAATATAGTGAAAGATATTTAGTATCACGATAATTAAGATAAATAAGTACTGCAACAAGGATTAAAGAAGCATAAATCCATTGCATATTAATATTATCAGAATAAAAAATTGCAATTACAGAAATAGCCCCTAAATCATCAGCTACAGCAAGTGTTACAAGAAAAATCTTCAAAATCTTAGGCACTCTATCTCCAAGAAGCATTATAAGCCCAAGTGCAAAGGCTGTATCTGTGCTCATTGCGACACCAAAACCACTTTCATATGCTGTGCCAGAGTTAAAATATGAATAAATCATTACTGGACATATAATGCCTCCAAATGCTGCGAGAAAAGAAAAACTTACTTTTTTAAACCCAGCCAGCTCCCCATAGAGCATTTCGCGTTTCATTTCCAAACCCACGAGCAAAAAGAAAAATGACATTAATACATCATTGATAAAATCCTGCAAACTTACCTTAAAATGCGAATCACTAAAAAATGCACCAAATTCGCTATGAAAAAAAGTAAAATACATATCTGCATACGATGAGTTCGCTACAAGCATAGCTGCTCCAACGCAAAATGCAAGCAAAACTCCCCCGAAAGATTCGTGCTTGATAAAACGATTGAGGCTGTCTTGAAGTCTATCTTTTACATATGAATGTCTGCTAGGCGTAATCTTTGCTTCTGACATTGAAATCCCTCTATAAAATTATAAAATAATAAATAAGCTAAATGTATTGTTTAGAGTTAATTAACTACGACTACAATAAAAAATGAAAATGCCATTATACTTTATTTGTGCTAGGCTAGTCAATAAGTAAAATATTTTTTCTTAAAATTTTATAAGCTTACTTCATAAAATTGTTCATCTACATTTTTAAGCGGATACACAATAAAACCTCGGATATTTTTCTCCTGCTGTTTTTCTTGCTTATTAAGAGAAAATAAAAATCTCATATACTCTCGGATTTGTTCTTCTTGCATATCTATATTAGTCGCGCTACTTTTATAATCAAGAACAATCCATTCCTTTTCATCATATAAAAGTGTATCTATGCGATATAAATGTTCTTTAGCAATATAGCTTACTTCACATACAATATGCTTACCTTTTCGCATCTCTATAAACTTTTTGCTCTGAATGCAATTTATCGCATATTGCATAGCTTGAATAATACTTGAGAGTGAAAGGGCGAATCCATAGCGATTATACAAAATACTTTGTATATCTTTTTGTGTCATCTTATATCCCAAATATAATTCAAATACACTATGCAAAGCGTGTCCGAAAATAATATTGTGCCATTGTTGCGTATCAAAAATGCCTTTTCGCTCATCTTTTTCTTGCCTGATAAAAGCAATTTGTCGCCCAAAAGATGGCATATTGTGCATAAGAACTTGTGGCGTATGAATTGAAGAAATATTTTTCACACTTTGTTTTGGGGAAATGTATGCTATCTCATCACAGCAAGGGGTAAGATTTAGAATCTCAAAGGCACTTCCTTTATATTTTTGCACTATACTTAAACCATACTTAGCACGTGTAAAAGCCACATAAAGCATATTATACTCTTCTTGCTTTTCACGCATTTTATGTGCTTGGAGTGCTTTTTGATATTCTTTATCAAAGCTCTCTCGTCCAGCTATTTTATAATACATCTGCTTTATTTGTATATCCTCATACTCATAGATAAAAACTTCTCTGCCCTGCTGAAATCCACTTAATTTATCGCACAAAATAACATATTCAAACTCTAAGCCTTTTGACTTGTGAATTGTCATAATTTTTACACCTTTATTATTTTGTATCGGTGCAGCACACACCATTTGAGGCAATGCATCTAAAAATTCTTCAATGCGCATATAATCACAACTAAGCTCTAGAAACTTCATAGATGCTGCTTGTGCAATATCAAGCTCTTCAATGAGTAAAAATATCGCCTCCGAAGGTGGTGTATCAGAAGGGAGCATAAGTGTTTTAATCTCATCAATAAGTCTATTAGAACACATATAAGGCTTACCGAGAAGTTTGATAATTTTTTTTTCATAAAGCTTTTTAGTGCTCAATAATTGTTTATAAGAATCTGCCTCATACTCTCCATTTTGAATCTTTGAATACAACAGAATAAACTCAAGGGCGCAAATAAGAATCTTTACCTCTTTTCTTTGAAAAAGCGAAGAGTTTGTTTCAGTAACAATATTTAAATGAGGAATCTGCATACTGATATATTCCTTGAGTGATAAAACATCATCATTTTTAAAAGTCAAAATAGCTATATCATCTTCATTTGCACCATTTTGCAATAAGATTTCAAGTTCAGCACATATTTGCTTATGCAATCCCAAATCTTCATTATCCATACATTGAGACAATACCCTCACATAACCATTAGACTTTATATGAGATGGTTTGTGTGGATATTGTTGTGGCAAATAATATGGGAAACACGATTGAAACACATCATTATTAAAGGCAATTACACGCGGACTTGAGCGAAAATTGTAATCAAGATTTTCTTGATGAAAATCTTTTATGGCTTCCTCAAACACTCCCGCAAAACTTCCACGAAACATATAGATACTTTGTTTTTCATCACCCACCATAAAAACACTTCTATCACCAATACGCCCTTCTCCCGATTTAATTTCTTCTATAATAGGTTTTAGAATCTGATATTGCATAAGACTTGTATCCTGAGATTCATCAAGCAAAATATGCGTAATCTTTTCATCAAGACGAAAATAGAAAAAATCACGTTCTATATTTTGATGAAGCAATTCATAATTTTTAAGCATCACATCATCAAATCCTAAAAGGTTTTTTGCCCTTATTTCTTGCTCCTTGGCTTGTTTAAATATATAAATAAAACGTTTAATCCACGTAAATATCTTATATTCTCTTTGTATAAAATAAAGATGTAAAAGTTTTAGTATTTCCTCACGCACATCATCAAATTGACTTAAATCTATTTTTTTAAGATAGCTATGGTCATTCCAATCTAAAAGCATTTTAGGGCTCTCGCATATGCTTTTAATATCTTTTTTATTAAAAAGATTTTTAGCTCTCTGGCTTGCTTGAGGTTGTGTGAAGATAAATTGATAAATAATTTGCATTTTCTCTAATATCAATTTCTCTATATCATCTACCTCCAAAAGTGAGATTTCAGGTGCAGGAGAAAGGTTTTGAATAGTCTCATTTGAAAACATATAAAAATCATAAAGCATAGATAAAAACTTTGTAATCTTTATCTTATGGTGAAAACAAAATGCAACAATCTCACGCACATCTTGCAAAGAAAGCGTGCTCAAAAAGCGTTCATTAATTTCATCTTTACTCACATTACCTACTTCAAAATGTGAAGAAATACCTACATACCAACAAAATTTTTTTAATACCGCGTGAAAGAATGCATCAATAGTCGTAATGCGTGGATTGCTTTGTATAAATTCATAATAAATACTTTCAATTTTATCGCGTAAAAACTCATCGCTCAAACCCTCTTTGATGAGCGCGGCATAAATATTCATACCTTCTTTTGTATGCTTATCCTGTGTAAAATCATAGAGAAATTTGAGATAATCGTGGATTCTATGATACATTTCTTTAGAGGCTTTCTTAGTAAAAGTCAGAGTGAGAATCTGATGAGGATTGGCTCCTTGAAAAAGGAGATAAATAAAACGTAAAGAAAGATTAAAAGTCTTCCCACTACCAGCCGAAGCCTTGAGCGCAAAAAATTGCTTTTTAGTGCTTTGCACCAATATCCTTTTGTGTTAATTTATGCCCAATTATAACTTAAAGATATGAATTTTCTATAAATTTTTAACCTTGACTACACTTTACTAAACTTTTATGATACAATAGCACTTAAATTTATCACGAAATATCAATATTTAAGAATCTATAAGGAGTTATAATGTCAAAAAGTCTTTATGATACCCTTGAAGTAAATGAAAATGCCTCAAACGATGAAATAAAAAAGGCTTACCGCAGACTTGCACGCAAATATCACCCAGATATCAATAAAGACGCAGGAGCAGAGGAGAAATTTAAAGAAATCAATGCTGCTTACGAAGTGCTAAGCGATGAAAACAAAAAGGCTCAATATGACCGCTTTGGCGATGCAATGTTTGGCGGACAAAACTTTCACGATTTCTCCCGCTCACAAGGGAGCAATGTCAATCTTGATGATATACTTGCTTCTATTTTTGGACAAGGCGGATTTAGCGCAGGAAATGGCAGTGGATTTAATTTTAGCAGAAGTGCTGGTTTTGGAAGCGGTGGGGACTTTGGTTTTAGTGGTTTTAATGCTCCAAATCTTGATATACAAGAGAATATTCAGATTCCATTTGAAAGTGCAGCACTTGGCGGGAGCTATCATTATAACGGACGCAGTGGGAGTTTTGATATTAAAATCCCAGTGGGACTTAAAAATGGTGAGACTATCCGACTTAAAGGTAAAGGCAGCACACATAATGGACGCAGTGGGGATTTGCTCCTTAAAGTGCAAGTTTTGCAATCAAATGAATATGAGATTGATGGCGATGATTTAAGCAAAAGCTTTGATGTGCCCCTTAAAGTTGCACTTTTTGGAGGCAAAATTACGCTACCAACGCTCTATAAAGACATTACTTTGACGATTCCGCCTAATACCAAAAATAACCAAAAATTCCGTATTAAAGGTAAGGGTATCAAAAATCGCAAAACAAGCATTATGGGCGATTTGTATCTTAGAGCAAATATTATTTTGCCTCATACAGATCATTTGAGTAATGAGCTAAAAAATATGCTCCAAGAGCAACTCCCATAAGAGTATAACATCACAAGGAGGAATTATGTATAGCTATGACGAACCCGTTTATCTTATTAGTGTGGTAGCAAGGATCTTAGAGATTCACCCTCAAACTTTGCGTCAATATGAAAAAGAAGGACTTATTCAGCCTGGGCGCACTGATGGTAAAATGCGCTTATATTCTCAACGCGATATCGATAAAATTAAGACTATTCTTAAACTTACACGCGATATGGGCGTAAATCTCGCAGGAGTAGATATTATTCTTCGCCTTAAAGAGCGGCTTGATGAGCTCGATAAAATGGCTGGAGACTTACGAGAAGACCTTGCTAAGCATAAAGGAAGTAGTAGAGTGCTCAAAACAAATGAAAGTTCTTATGAAATTATTTTGTTTCAAAAAAACAAAGTGTCTCCTTGCTAAATCTTGCACATTTACTCCGCCCTACTTCCTTACAGGATTTTATTGGACAAGAGCATATTATTGCTCCCCATACGCCACTTTTTAAAATGTTACAGCACCATACAATAGCACATTGCTTTTTTTATGGACCACCTGGTAGTGGTAAAACTACCCTTGCTAAACTTATTGCTAAAGAACTTAACAAACCATTTGCAAACTTTAATGCTACAACTTTTAAAATTGAAGAATTGCGTAAATTTATCAAAAATTATGAAGGAGGTTTATATCAACCGCTGATTTTCATTGACGAAGTGCATCGGCTCAATACATTGCAACAAGAAGTATTATTACCAATTATGGAATCTCATACTGCCATTATTTTTGGTGCAAGCACTTATAATCCATTTCATTCACTCACAAATGCCATTCGCTCACGGAGTTTTATCTTTGAGCTCAAACCGCTTTCGCCTATACATTTAGAACAGATTTTACAATATGCGCTCACTTATTTACATAATCAAAAACATTTAAAAGTAAAGCTTGCTCCTCAAGCCCAAGAGTTTATTATTAGCTCAAGTGCTGGAGATGCACGTGCTATGCTTAATCTCCTTGATGCTGCGTGCGATACCCTTAATGAAAAAGAATGTCTCATTACCTATCAAGCTTTGCAATCTCTGCGCCCTTATACCCTCCACGATGGCTCAAGCGAAGCCCAAACACATTATAGTCTTATTAGCGCGATGATTAAATCTATACGCGGCAGTGATGCAAATGCAAGTATTTACTATCTTGCACGACTTATTGCAGGAGGCGAGAATCCAGAATTTATTGCGCGACGACTTGTTATTTTAGCAAGTGAAGATATTGGGAATGCTAATCCAAATGCCCTCAACCTCGCCACAAGCACAATGGTAGCAGTGAGCAAAATTGGTTATCCCGAATCTCGCATTATTCTTTCTCAATGTGTCATTTATCTTGCTTGTTCTCCCAAAAGTAATACTGCTTATAATGCCATTAATAAAGCTCTAGATTCTGTTAAACAGGGGTGCATACTTCCTATCCCAAAACACATTATGCCAGAAGCTCAAAAATATCTGTATCCACACGATTTTGGTGGTTGGGTAGAACAAAACTATTTAGAAGATGCAAAAGAGCCTTTAGAATTTGTAGAATCCACAACCAAAGGCTTTGAAAAAACGCTTAATGAATGGCTTAGTAAAATAAAAAATATAAGAGAGAAAAATGAATAAATATATACAAGTAAAAATATGTGCTATGCTCCTTTGTCTTGGAGCTATACAAAGCCTTGGTGCAGAAATTGATATTAATCCTGACAAACGCGGTTGGCATATTGAGCTTAAACGCATAGCAGCTAATCTAAGTTCAACTTCTATACGCGGGCAAAATGAATATATCAATTTTTCAGATAGCCGCGTAAAGGGTGATTCTCAACTTATCGCACAAGGGCTTTTTGACTTGGGACTTGATTTTTATGCACCACGCTATGTTGTATTTAATTCTATTCTTGCAGAGTATGGACGCACGATTCTTGTAGTTGAAAATGAGCGTATAAGCAATACCACACTTGATAGAATTCTTCTCTCTACTGACTATACACATAGAATTTGGTATGTTCCCACATTTGTTGGAGGTTTTGAAGTAGGTCCATTTTTTAAGCTTAATTATCAAAGTGGATTTGAAAACAGACATCAAATTATACGATTTAATACAGGAATAAAGCTCTTTGATGGGGTATATATTAAAGATTTGCATTTAAATGCCTTTAGCGAAAAAGATTTTGCACTTAATATAGAATCTGAAAACTATGGCTGGGAGAGCGGTATCCGCCTTGAATATAAAGTCAATGAAAATACAAAATTTTATTATTTTACTAACTTTCGTCATTATCTTTATAGCTCTGCTCCACAAAGCTATAATCCTCTATATCAGCTTGAAATAGAAGCACGTGTAGATACTAAACTTTATAAAAAATTAGCTATTGCACCTTTTATAAAATATTATGCACTACAAGGACGTCATATCTCACAAACCGGAAGCAATCTTTTTGTTGGATTCTCTCTCTCATTTGGATACACATTTCTTGATGCAACCAAAAAACAAGAGTTAATGCCACTTTAAATTATTTTTTAATATTTAAAAGATTGTTTTTTCCTACATTATGTTATAATCCTTGATTAAAAATATTTTCGCTTTAATTTCATCTCAACTTATAAATAAAAGCTTAAAAAGAGGATATAAAGTTTTTATGGGTTTGCTTATTGCCTATTTTTTACTTGCAATTAGTATTTCTTTTGTGTGTTCGGTATTAGAAGCTGTGCTATTTTCAGTTACACCGCCTTTTATAGAAAGCTATCCTAAGATTCACCCAAAAAGTGGTAAGATTTTGCAGTATCTCAAAACAAATATTGATAATGCTATTGGAGCAATACTCATCGTAAATCTCTTTGCTAACACAGTGGGGGCAGCAGGTGTAGGTGTGCAGGCAGTAGAAATATTTGGTGAATCTTGGCAAGGTGTAGTCGCATTTGTGATGACTATGAGCATTTTATATATTTCAGAAATTGTCCCTAAAACTATTGGTGCAACTTATTGGAAATCTCTCATTTTACCCGCTTGTTATGTGATTTTAACACTTTATTGGATTACTTTTCCATTGGTATATATTTCACGCGTTATTACACGATTACTTAAAAACAATCACACAAATCAAATGAGTCGCGATGAAATATTAGCTGTTATGGAGCTAGGCGAAAAAAGCGGTTCAATCAATGAGTTAGAAGGCGACATTTTAGAACATTTAATAGAGCAAAAATCACTCAAGGTAAAAGATATTATGACCCCAAAAGAGCAAATATTCGCCCTTGATGAACAAATGAGCATTAAAGAATCTATCAAGGCAACAAAGGAGCATAAATATTCGCGTATTCCGCTTTATGCAGCAATACCAAGCAATATTTGTTCAGTCGTATATCGCAAAAATATTTTACAAGCAATGTTAAATGGCAAAAAGAAAAAAATGCTTAAAGATTTTGCCAAAGACATTACTAAGATAGAAGAAAATGTGAGTTTGCTTGATTTATTAGAGCAATTTATCAACAAAAAAGAACATTTATTTGCTGTTGTAGATAAAAGGAATAATCTCGTAGGCATAGTAAGCCTTGATGATGTGATTATGGCTACCCTTAGCGTTGGGACACTTAAAAAGGACTAGAATGGAATTGCTTATTTTATATTGCATAATCGCTATTGTTGTGTGCTTTGTGTGTTCAATTATGGAATCTGTCTTTCTATCTATCACACCCTCATTTGTTGCAAGCTATGAAAAAAGTAATCCTAAAATCGGTGCGCGATTGAAAGAGTTAAAAAATAATGTAGATGATGCCGAAGGGGCAATTTTGGTGCTTAATACCTTTGGCATTACAGCTACTTCTACGGGTGTGGGCATTGAGGTGGCACATATTTTTGGCACAGAATGGCAGAGTTTTGGGGCAATAATCCTTACTATTGTGCTTATTTATGCCTGTGAGATTTTCCCCAAAACTTTGGGAGCAACTCATTGGAAAAGCTTTGTGCCTATTGTAACACTTAGCATTCATTATCTCCTTAAAATTACTTTTCCTTTTGTATGGATAGCTAAGCTTATTACACGTTTTGTTAAGCCAAAAAAAGGCAGTAATCCCATAAGTCGTGAGGAAATTCTCGCAGCAAGTCAAATTGGGCAAAAAGGTGGCTCAATCACAGCACGGGAGCAAAATATTATAGAGAATCTCCTTGAGTTAAAAAATTATCAAGCCTTTGATATACTCACGCCTAGAAGTGTTGTATTTGCGCTGCATCATAATATCACAATTAAAGAAGTTTTAGCACTTGAGGGCATTTATCATCATTCACAGATCCCTGTTTATGGCGAAAGTGTGGATAATATCATTGGCATTGTCTTAGCAGTAGATATTTTAGAAGAAGGCATTAAAAAAGAAAAAGAAAAGAAAATCTATGAGCTTATGCGTCCAGTGCATACTATCTCTCTTGATATTTCGGTTTTAAATCTGCTTAATCTTTTTATGAGTAAAAAAGAGCGATTTTTTGCCGTGCAAGATGCGTATGAGCAACTTATTGGTATCGTTACACTAGAAGATGTGATTGAAACGCTTTTGGGTGAGGAAATCATTGATGAATTTGATAAAACTCCTGATATGCAAAAACTCGCAAGAGAAAAGATAAAAGGCTACCGCTTAAAATATTTAAGTAAGCTAAAATAACTTTACTTCTGTATGTATTTTAAGCAGATTCTAGCATCTGCTTTTATTACCATTTTTCACTTTTTGTATATGTGCCAAAAACCTCATCGTGCAAAATAAATCCATCAAGTTTGCATTCTGTTTTTTCAAGTGTAATGTTCTCTCCTTGTTTTTGCACTTTGATATTACAAAAATCATTTGCAAATTCCATTGAATACACTTTAATAACCGCATTTTGCTTTGAAATAAGCGAAATAATGCGTGTTGTGGCATAATTTTGATCTTGTGGCTCTGTAACAAAATCTATGTTATGTTTCCACCAATCAAGAAAATCTTTGCCGTCTTTAGAATAATAAATTGAACAATAAAAATTCCCCATACCATCATTGCCCTCACCATCAGCACTCTGGTGTTCATTGACATAGCAGTTATCATCAATCAAAAAACCTAAACGCACACTTTTTTCATTTATTTGCATATCTTTGACATAGATACCACCCCATTGTTTATATAACTCTTTGATCTTAGCCTTATCATCTGCATAAATATTTATTCCCAAAAATACCAAAATCAAAATAAACCTAAACATTTTTTCTCCTCATTATGCTATTAAAGCCCATAGCGGGCAATTTTATGCCGTAATACCTCTAAATTCATACCTAATATATCACTTGCTTTTTGCACATCATTAGCAGATTCTATAAGTGTTTGAGCGATAAGCTGCTTTTCAAGCTCGGCAATCTTGCTTCCTTGCGCTTGAGGGACAAACCCAAATACACCACTTCGGCTCTCTAAAAATAAATCTTTTACGCTTATTTCATCTCCCTCACTTAAAATACCAGCTCGTTCAATAACAGAAAGCAATTCGCGCACATTACCGGGCCACTCATAAGACATAAGAGCTTCTTTAGCCTGAGATGAAAACCGCTTTTGTTCTAAACCATACTGCATACATACAGATTCTAATTTCCACTCGCTCAAGGGCAAAATCTCCTCTTTGCGCTCTTTAAGCGGTGGGATAGATAGGGGAATTGTCTGCAATCTAAAAAACAAATCCTCTCTAAATTCATTTTTGGCAATTTTTGCTTGTATATCGGCATTTGTAGCAGATATAAAACGCACATCAATTTTGATAGGCTTTGAACTACCAAGTCGTGTCAGAGCCTTTTCTTGCAATACTCGCAAAAGTTTAGCTTGAAGAGCTAGAGGCATTTCTCCGATTTCATCTAAAAATACACTGCCTCCATTAGCATCTTCTAAAATACCCGGTTTAGCAGTTGTAGCATCTGTAAAAGCACCTTTTTCATACCCAAAGAGTTCAGATTCTAATAAATGCTCAGGGATTGCTGCCATATTAATAGCTATGAAAGGCGCATCTGCCCTATGAGAATTACGATGAATAAATTGTGCAAACACATCTTTACCTACACCACTCTGCCCTAAAAGTAGCACACTTGCATCAGTTTTTGCAACTTTGAGTGCAATAGCTTTAATCTCCTCTAATTTTGGAGAAGAAGCAATAAAATCCTTAATAGAATCTGATAACTTAGCAGGGGATTTTTGTGCTATTTGGCGGACTTTATGACTACGCTCTATGGCTTCAATAAATGTTTCTATCTCACAACCTTTAATAAGAAAATCTTTAACACCCAAACGAATGGATTTTATCGCATTTTGCACAGAAGCATTCCCTGTAATGACAATTGCCTCATATCGCCCATTAAGCTCTTGTAAAAAAGCTAAACCATCCATTTGAGGCATATTAATATCTGTAATAACAAGCTCAAAACTCTCATCAAGCTTTTTTAGGGCATCTTTTGGATTCTTAAAACTGACAATCTCATATTGTGGATAATCTTCAAACGCGGTTTCTAATGATTTACGATAATTAATATCATCTTCTACGATTGCGATTTTCATACTCTCCCCTTTGATAAGATTTGTAACATAATGCTTTTATCAACAAGCTTTGCTTTAATCCTTGTGGGTGCAATTTCAAAGCTCACTCGCGAACTTAGAGCATTGTTTCTCCCCCTTGTAGATTCTTGCACATACACCTCATATGTATAAAAGCACTCTAATACTTGCTCTTTTTCTTGCTTAAGAATGGAAGTAATAAAATAAGGCATATCGTCCATAATAGGATACCTACTTGCATCAATTTCGCATTCAGCAGCGACTTGATAGCCTTTTTGATTTTGGTAATTCATTACGTGAGATACGCGATAAAGCTCTCCTAACGCAACATTATCTTTGCTTACCATTTTATAAGAGATAAGTAGCTCCACTTCAGCACCATCAAAGGATTCATTATAGGGAATCACATCAAGCTCATTTGCTCCATTGAGTATGCCTATACACAAAAGGAATATTAAGAGTTGCCCACGCATATAAACCTCCTCACTCTATTCTTACAATCCTTACTTTTAATTAACCCTCGCTTCCTTCTTCATCATTTATGTCTTCTTCTTTTGGCTCTTTTGGGCAAACATTAGCATAAGCCACTTTATCATCACCAACATTTACAATTTTTACCCCACTTGTATTGCGCCCAGCTTTACGTATAGCCTCTGTATCTACACGAATCATTTTACCTGAACTTGTCAGCACCATAAGATCCATATTTTCATCATTAATATTTACGACACTTACAAGCTTTCCTGTTCTAGGCGTAAGCTTCATTACAATGACTCCTTTACCAGCACGGCTTTGCAAACGATATTCTCCAGCCAAAGTTTGCTTACCAATACCACGCTCACTCACTGTTAAAAGCTTATCTGTATCATTAGCGATAGTCGTAGCTGCAATAACACAATCTTCGCTTGCTTTAAATTTAATACCTGTTACCCCACGACTTACACGCCCAATCTCACGCAATTCTTCAACACCAAAACGAATACACATACCTTGATAAGTGGCTATAAAAAGTTCTTTGATATGAGAATCAACAATATGTGCGGTTACAAGCTCATCATTTTCATCAAGATTAATCGCTCTAACACCTATGCTACGAATATTGCCATATTCTTTAAGATTTGTGCGTTTAACAACACCATTTTTAGTAAAAAATACGAGTGATTTATCTTCATTAAAATCTGTGGTAGTAATAGTTGCCATAATTTTTTCATCAGCTTGAAGATTAATGAGATTTACTACCGCCTTTCCAATAGCTGTGCGTCCTGCTTCTGGAATCTTATACACCTTAAGCCAATAAAGCTGCCCTTTATTGGTAACAAACATAATCGTATCGTGCGTATTTGCCACAAAGAAAGATTCTATAAAATCATCATCGTGCGTATTACCACTAATTTTACCCTTACCACCACGATTTTGTTTTTCATAAGTCTTAAGCAATACACGCTTGACATAACCTCTATGGCTCATTGTAACAACTACTTTTTCATTAGGGATTAAATCCTCCACATCAATGGCATCATAATCCTCTTCAATTTGTGTGCGCCTTTTCGTGCTAAATTTCTCTTTTATTTCTAAAAGCTCTTCTTTTACAATGGACTTAAGCTTATCTTCACTTTTAAGGATAGATTCTAAATATGCAATTTGAGCTTGAAGCTGGGCATATTCCTCATTAATCTTATCTCTCTCTAAGCCTGTAAGTCTCTGCAAACGCATTTCAAGTATAGCCTTAGCTTGCAATTCGCTTAATTTAAATTTAGACACAAGTGCATTTTTTGCCTCATCAGTATCCTTTGAAGCACGGATAGTTTTAATGACTTCGTCAATATTATCTAAGGCAATAATTAAACCCTCTAAAATATGCGCTCGCGCTTTAGCTTTCTCAAGCTCAAAAATACTCCTGCGGATAATAATTGTTTTACGATGAGCAATGAAAATCTGTAAGAGTTCAAGGAGATTGAAAATTTTGGGCTCTTTGTTATTAATTGCAAGCAGGATAATCCCAAAAGTGCTTTCCATTGTTGTGGATTTAAAAAGATGATTAAGCACAATTTCACTCATCGCATCACGTTTAAGCTCAATAACAACTCGTATACCCTCTCTATCGCTTTCATCACGCACTTCTGAAATACCATCAATAACCTTTTCTTTTGCTAATTCCGAAATTTGCTCAACAAGCTTTGCTTTATTCACTTGATAAGGCACTTCATCAATGACAATCACATCTTTGGTTTTTGTTTTTTCAATATGCACCTTTGCACGCACACGAATGCGTCCCCGCCCTGTCCGATAAGCTTCTAAAATTCCTGCTTTGCCATAGATAATTCCACCTGTTGGAAAATCCGGTCCCTGCACAATATCAAGCAAGTCTTCCACATCTTGCGTATTTTTATCAATCACCATAATAAGCGCATCTATAATCTCATCAATGCGATGCGGAGGAATAGAAGTCGCCATACCTACCGCAATACCGCTTGAACCATTTACAAGCAAATTTGGGAATCTCGTAGGCAAAACATCTGGTTCATAAAGCGTATTATCATAATTTGGCACAAATTCAACCGTGTCTTTATCAATATCACGGAGCATCTCCTCACTTGCACTTGTCATACGTGCCTCTGTATAACGCATAGCCGCTGCGCCATCGCCATCAATAGAACCAAAATTCCCTTGCCCATCAACAAGTTCAAGTCGCATAGAAAAATCCTGTGCCATACGCACAAGTGCATCATATACCGCAGTATCTCCGTGTGGGTGATATTTACCAATTACATCGCCTACGATTCTCGCACTTTTCTTATATGGACGACGTGGTGAGAGATTAAGCTCATTCATTGCATATAAGATTCTTCTATGCACAGGCTTTAGTCCATCTTTTGCGTCAGGCAAGGCTCTCCCCACAATAACGCTCATTGAATAATCAAGATAACTCTCTTTGATAGAATCATCAATTTTCACATCTATATTATTATCTTCTATTAGGCTATCCATTGTCTCTCCCAATCTAGGTTTTAGCGCTATTTTAGCCCAAATTCACTAAAAATAGGCTTACTTCTTAAGTAAAAGCGTTATATAATTCTTCTTTGGCATATTATCTTTAAATACAAAAAGTGAGAAACTTAATCAAATATGGAAATAACAGAAAAAATTATCCTTTTGTGCCTTATAGGATTTTTTGGTGCGATAACGCCCGGACCCGATATACTTCTTACCTTGAAAACAACTTTGCGATTTGGTATGGCTCAAGGATTAAAAGTGCTCCTTGGCATTGCAAGCGGCTGGTGTTTGTATTTAGGGCTTATATACGCAGGTTTGAGCCATTGGTTAAACACTCCTATCTTACAACTTACTCTTAGTTTAATAGGTGGATTCTATCTTCTTTATTTGGGTTATTTAATATTGAGTGCGCCCTCTTTGACATATGATTTAAACATAGAAAAAAATAATATGCCTCAAGATGGATTTATGCAGGGATTACTCCTCAATCTCTCTAACCCCAAGGCAATCTTATTTTTCATATTTTTGGTAACACCTTTTATTGATGAGGGTATGGGAATAGGTTTAATTGCACTATGGTGTTCACTTTTTAGCGCTTTTATACTTGTGATTATTTGCGCAAGTGTAGCTAAACAATATATGAATACAAAAATTTTTAACATCATTGATATCATTTGTGGTGTGCTTTTTGTATGTTTTGGGTGGCTTTTATGTTTTGAATTTGGTGATCTAGTTGCAACTCTATTTATAAAAAAATAAAAAGAATCTTAACTATTTTGTATCATTTTGTATCATTTGAAAATATTTTCCTCATTAATAAAGTAAAATAGTAACACTTATATCCATATCTTATACTATTAAGTCCATTTTCAAGGCAAAATTTATTTTATTATCTGTTAGAATGCTCATTATTTTACTCAATAAGGAATCTCAATGGACATTTTACACAATATAATTGATAGCACAAATGGGTTTTTATATACTTATTGGCTCGTTTTTGCTTTGATTGCTTGTGGTTTATATCTTAGTATTCGCACACGTTTTATTCAACTTCGTTTTCTCAAAGATGCTTTTATGGTGCTTAATGAACGCAGTCATCAAAAACATATTTCACCTTTTGGCGCACTGATGATTTCCACTGCTTCACGCGTAGGCATTGGCAATATTGTAGGAGTGTCAATCGCTATTGTAAGCGGTGGTGTTGGTGCGTTGTTTTGGATGTGGGTAACTGCACTTGTAGGAGGGGCAAGCGCATTTATAGAATCTACTCTTGCTCAAGTGTATAAACGCAAAGATGGGGAGCATCGCTACAAAGGTGGTCCTGCTTATTACATTGAAACAGCTTTGCATTCTCGCGCACTTGGCATTATTTTTGCCATATCACTTATCTTGTGTTTTACTTATGGATTCAATGGTTTGCAATCCTACACGCTTACATCAGCCTTTGAGATTTTTGTAGGCAATGAAGTTTTTAACGAGGGGGGGGGCTTTACTGCTTTTGTTGGTCTTATCCTGGCTGCTCTTGTATCATTCTTTTTCTTTGGTGGTGGCAAAAGTTCTGCAACCATTTCATCAGTGCTTGTCCCTATTATGGCTTTTGGTTATCTTGTAGTGGCACTTATCGTTATTGGTATGAATCTAGAAAAAATACCTATGATTTTTAACAATATTTTGAAAGAAGCCTTTAATTTTCAAGCCATTTTTAGCGGTTTTGCAGGAAGTGCAATTGTTATTGGGATAAAACGTGGATTGTTCTCTAATGAAGCAGGTATGGGTTCTGCACCCAATGCCGCTGCAGCTGCTCACACAAGCCACCCGGCTAAACAAGGTATGGTACAAACACTCTCTGTTTTTATTGACACACTCATTATTTGTTCGGCAAGTGCCTTTATGGTATTATGCTCCGATTTAAGCAATACAAGCGAATTAAAAGGTATGATATTAATGCAAAATGTTATGCAAGGCTACTTTGGCACTTTTGGCTTATTCTTTGTGAGTATTGCTATTGTGCTGTTTGCCTTTACTTCGCTCATTGGAAATTACTTTTATGCAGAGGCAAATTTTAAATTTATCACAAACAATAAACTTGCCTTGCAAATTTTTAGATGTTCTGCAGTAGTAATGGTCTTTATTGGTGCACAGCTTAATCTGCAGCTTGCGTGGGATTTGGCTGATATTTTTATGGGCTTTATGGCAAGTGTTAATATCATTGCCATTTTACTTTTAAGTAATATCGCTATTAGAGTGCTCAAAGATTATGAAAAACAACGCAAAGAAGGAAAAAATCCAACATTTAAAGCTGCTGATGTAGGTATTTACAATACTGAATTTTGGAAGTAGATTCTATAAATTTAGAATCTATGCCTTAAATCCACGCTTTGAGATATGCTTTTAAATTTTGTGCTACATCGCTCCAATCGTTCATTTTGCTTTGTGTCATACATACCACATCTTCATACCACGGAGTAAAGATGCCATTGCCCCAACGCCAATCATAACGTTTATTTAAAAGCACTATGGTGTGTTTGCCCACACTTGCGCTCAAATGTGCTACGGCTGTATCAATACTAATCACCATATCCATATCTTTAATAATATGAAATGTATCAACAAAATCCTCCATAGGCAACTGATTAATACCATATTTGCCTAATCCATCTGTATCGTGTTGTGCTTTATTGAGTGAATAAATCTCTATATTATGATTTTTTTTATATCCTTCTAAAGCACTCATAAGCACCTCAAGTGGTATATTTTTATTTGCTGCTTCAGGAAACTCTGAATCTGTGCTAAAGCAAATTCCAATTTTTCTTACCTTTTTATTCTCACTTTCTAACTGATGTCTATCTTGACTTTGCATCATAAAAGGTGTAAAGTGCAAATCTTGTATGTTACTTACTCCAAGTGCAAGTGGCAAAGATAAAAGTGAAATCGCCACATCAAAATCCATCCCCTCATCTCTATGGGATACACTAGGAATCTCTAACATTTGAAAAAACTTTAAAAGTGGCTGCTGAACGATGACGCTTACATTTTGGGCATATTTTTGAAGCAAGGGTAAAAATCGTGCAAACATTATAGAATCTCCAAGTCCCTGCTCGTGATATACAAGCACCTTTTTACCCTCAAACTGCTGTGCCCCTTTGGATTCTAAGTTATATTGCCATATATTATTTATTCCTTGTGGTAACATCTGCGGTAACTTTTTACGCTCTTCATAGATTCTAAAACCTTGCTCAAAGTGCAAATGACGTAACAAAAAATGCGCATAATTAATGCAATATTCCACCTTTGCAGGATTAAGTGCTATGGCTTGCTGATAAAGCGTTTGGGTAAGCTGCATATCTGCGTTGGCATAATTAAGAGCATTAGCATAATTAAATAAAAAATCCGCATCATTTTTATAATATTGATAAATCGCCGCATAAACCTCAAGGGCTTTACTAAAAAGCCCAATTTGCACATAAGTATGTGCAAGATTCACACCTGCATCTAAGTAGCCTCTATTCAACGCACTCAAATACAATTCTATCGCTTCACCAAATTGTTTGATACTTACTTGTGCATTTGCAAGATTAAACATAGCACCCAAATCATTAGGGTCAAGTTTAATGGCAATCGCATAATGTTTTATTGAATTTTGAGAATCTTCTAAATCCGAATAAGCTTTGGCAAGATTAAAATGAAAAGTTGAATTATGCTCTAAAGTGCTCTCTTGCAACAAACTTGCTTCTAGCTCTTCAATACAATGTTTAGGATTCCCACTGCGGCGATAAGCTTCAGCAAGATTAAGCTTGTGATTAACCTGTTTAGGCTCGTATTTACTAGCTTGAGTAAAATATTCTATTGCTCTCTCATATATTTTGAGTTCAAGTGCAACAATACCTGCGAGATTCCATATATCTGCCCTTGTGCAGTCTATACTTAGAATCTGAATGCATATATCCGCACATTGATGATAAGACTTTGATTCATAAAGCTGATACGCCATTTGTATAGCAGAATCAATATTAAAATGCTGTTGAGACATATATTACCTTTGAAGATTTCCTCCAAATTTAAGCAAAAAAATGCCACCCTCTAGGATTTATTTAAGATTTCCCTAAAAGGTGGCACATTATAGAGTAGAAAAAATTAAAATACTACACCAAAAATTAAAGAAATACGTTGGTAGTCTTCTTTAAAATCTTTTGGCCTTACTGCATTTGCATTGATACTAGCACCGGGTGTGCGTGAAGAGCTTGTCATTTGTCCCATTACATAGCGCAACCCTACACTAAAGACATTTGATACCTTAACTCCCGCTCCAATACCATAGGTAAGCCCGTGATAAGTATGTTCTAAAGAAGTATCATTTTGCACATCACTCACAAAATAAGGCTCTTTTAAACTATGATAAGCATAACCTACCATACCTTGAATATAAAAATAACGCGCTTGCACACCTACAATTACAGGTACTTGCACACCCCAGCCATTAAAGCCTATATCTTGCATTACTTTTGAACCACCGGGCAAACCATTAGCAACACCATCTACAAATGCGTTTGAGTTTCCTGTGAATTTTAAATATATAGGTGCAGTAATCTCTGTCCCAATATAAGGACGCAAACCGCTTGCAGACTTAATAGCAGTAATATATACTGAATAACCAATATCTGCAGAATGTAAATTTAAATCACCAATGCTTGAATATGAATATCCCAAATGTCCTTCGTTGAATAGATACCAACGCGCTACATTTCCCGCTTTATTAGAACCACTGAGAATAGAGCCACTTGCAAAATTCCCTAAAAGTTGTTTTTTCGCATCACCAAGCGATTTTTGATTATTTGATGGTGCACCTAACACCACACTTCCAGCCAATACAAACATTAAAAACATTTTTTTTACCATTGTATAACTCCTTTTATGGTTTAAACTGCCTATGATACCATAATAAACTAATATCGGCTTAAAATCGGTTTTTTATATTTTCTCTTAAGTGATTTTCTACGGCATTCACCTAGAAGAAACAAAAGGTGTAATTATAGCAGCGGGAGAAAGGTTTGTTGCGTGGAAAATTACACTGCCATAGAGCCGAGCATAATACTTCATCAAATTTTTTTGTAATATAGGCTCAATGCTTGGCACAAACCACGCATTATTGCTTGTTACAATCACATATTGTGGATAATCCGCATAGAATCCACGATTACTTCCCTCATAACAAATAGCATTTTTAAATTTTATTTCTGCAATATCAAAATATCCAAAATCTTTCCCAGCACTAAATCCGCCAATGCCTTGAAAAAATGTATTTACAAGTGGCAGTAAAAAAGAGGGGAGAGTCTCACCAAAAGGCACAAGATGGACTTTATCGTAGAAAGAAACTTTGCCTTTATCAAATTTATAGGTGCTATTGAAATAAGACGCTCTTCCATCTGTGTGTATCTCTTCACGTAATGCCCCCACAATAATAACAATTTTATGGCTCATCTCTAAAAGCGAGTCAAAATATGGAAAATATTGAGAATCTAAAGGCACATAAAATGCACTCTCGGGTAGAATTATCACATCATATTCTTCATTAATTGCCTTTTGTATATCACTTATATGTTCGCTAAATATGCTTTTTGCTTCTCTCATACGATAATCAAAATCCTGACTCACAGCACTTTGAGCAAGTTTAATTTTAAGTGGGGGTAGATTCTGTATTTTTGAATCCTTAAGTCCAAAATCAAGTGCAAAAACAAGGCAAATCACTCCTCCTAACTTCCACCAAGTTTTATACTTAAATAAAATCCATAGAGCAAGAATTGAGAGTGCAAAGCTTAATTTATCCACACCAATATAGCTATATGCAAATACACTCTCTGGCACAATCCAATCAAAGCCAAAAGGTGTAAGATAACTTAAAAGTAATAAAAACGCAAATCGCACAATCAAACATTCACACCATAGACCAATATAAAATACAAAACCCATAAAAATGCCACAAGCTATTACAACTAAAGGAATAAGAAAGCTCATATCAAAATATCTAAGTCCTAAACTTATCCAATAAAACCATAGCATTCCAATAAAGAATCCAACGCCAAAGCGACGATTTTTAGGAACAAAAAGCACACTTGCAATACTGAATAAACCAAGTAATGAAACAAGTAATGGTGATATTGCTTTATCATAACTTTCCAAAACCCACTGCGCATAAAAAGGTAACACATATAAAAATGCAAATATAAAAGATATAAAATGCCATAGAATTGTTGGTTTGTAAGTCTGTGGTTTATAAAAAGAAAAATGCGTATAAGGTATAGAAATAAATCTGAGGCGTATTTGCCTCATTAATCGCATAAAATAAAGCTGTATTGAATGTAAATAAGACATTATTTAAATGTTGTGCCACCATCAATAACGATTGTCTGTCCTGTAAGCCACGCACTTTGCGTTTCATCACAAAGAAAAAATGCTGCTCCTGCTAAATCTTCAGGTGTTCCCATACGATTAAGAGGAGATTCTTCCTCCACCTTAGCCTTTACTTGTGCATAATCAGGAAATGCTTTGAGCGCATCGGTATCAATAGGTCCTCCACTCACTGCATTTACACGTATGCCCCACTCTCCAAGCTCTGTCGCTGCATATTTTACCATAGTTTCTACCGCATTTTTAGAATTTCCGTGTCCTGCATAATTTGGCATATACACAAGATTCCCTGTTGAACTTAAAGAAACAATAGCTCCACCACCAACTTCTTTCATACGTTTAGCTGCTTCTTGCGCACCTACAACAAAAGCGAGCACGGTTGCTGTATAAATGTTATTAAGCCCACGCGGTTTAAGTCGCATAAATGGTGCAAATCCACCCGCTACACTTTTGCCATAAATAATCGCATTAGATACAAAAAAATCTACGCGTGAAAAATCTTCATCAATTTTTTTAAATAATTCTATATATTGTTCTGGTTCAAGCACATTGAGTGGATAAAATCTCGCTTTAATGCCATATTTAGTTTCAACATCTTGAGCGATCTTTTGGGCTTCCTCTTCGTTTTTATTATAAGTAAAAGCGACATTTACACCATTTTGAGCAAATTTATATAAAATTGCCTTGCCAATACCTCGTGTCGCACCGCTAATAACAAGTGTTTTGCCTTTCATAAAATGTGTTGTAGAATCTTGAGCATTTTTCATTCTTTCACCTCGTATTTTTCTAAGATTTGTTGTATTTTAGCCATATTTTCCTTAGAAGGTGGCACTAATGGCAAACGATATTCCAAGTTTTTTAATAATCCTGCTAAAAACATTGCCGCTTTAATGGGCACAGGATTACTTTCACAAAAAAGTATCCTATTCATCTCATAAAGCCTTGTATTAATTTCATAGCTTTTTTCCATATTACCTTGTAAAGCATAATGCGTTAAATCAGCAATCTCTTGTGGGAAAAGATTACCGGTTACAGATATAACGCCTTTGCCATTATTTGCAAGTATGGGGTAATTGATTACATCTTCTCCACTTAAAAGTGCAAGATTAGGCACTTCTGCACCAAAAGCCACTACTCTTTCCATAAGTCCAGCTGCCTCCTTAATTGCATAAATATTTTTACAAGCATCACGCAGACGTTTAGCAGTTTCTATCTCTATACTTACTCCTGTGCGTGATGGAACATTATAAAGCATTACAGGAATCTCCACCGCATTAGCCACAGCCTTATAATGCTCAAACAAACCCTCTTGTGTAGGTTTATTATAATAAGGTGTAACACATAATAGCGCATCTGCACCGCATTTTTGGGCAAAAAGTGCAAGTTCTTTTGCCTCGCTTGTAGAATTACTCCCTGCACCTGCAAGCACTTTTACTTTACTACCCCTACATACCGCTACGGCAACTTCAATACATTCCATATGTTCTTTATGCGAAAGTGTAGCCGATTCTCCTGTCGTGCCTACTGGCACACAAGCGTCCATACCATAGGTAATTTGCCGCTTAATGAGTGTTTCATATGTTTCAAAATCAACCTTATGATTTATAAATGGTGTGATTAATGCACTCATTGCCCCAAAAACCATAATCACCTCCCCTTGTCCTTTAAAATCACCACACTTAGTGTATCTTCTACAAAATATTTATTTGCTACCTGCTGAATCTTATCTAAGTTAAGAGTATTTATATCTCTTTCATAAGAAAGTAATGGTTTAATATCTCCTCGCACAAGATAACTCCCAAAAAGCCCTGCAACCTCTGAAGAATTTTCAAGACTATAAATAAAATTTGCACGCGTATTGACCTTAACCTTATCAAGCTCTTCTTGGGAAATATGACCTTTTTTAATATTTTCTAATATCTTAATCACTTCTTCTTCAATTTTTTCAGCTCTGACACCCTGTTTTGCTGCAACAATGAGTAAAAATACACTCTCATCTTTCATATCCATATTATATGCGTATGCGCTAGTGGCAATTTGCTGTTTATCAATAAGTTCTCTCTGAAAAATACTTGATTTACCAGCGCTTAGAATCTCGCCTATTGCGCTTAATGCCACTTGGTCTTCGCTTAAATAATTAGGAATCTTATATCCCATAGCAAGAAACTCCACTTGAGAATCTTTTTTTACTATATTGCGCCTCATACCATCTTGTTTTGGCTCTTTTGCTCTAACTTGCGGAATATCCGAAGAAGTATTTTTAAGTTTTCCAAAATATTGAGTTGCACTTTGAAAAACAACATTTGGTTCAATATCGCCACTTACTAATACAATAGCATTCTGTGGTTGGTAATAAGTGCGATAAAATGAGCGAATATCATCAATATTCCAGCTTTGAATATCTTGCATAAAACCAATAGGTGTCCAATGATAAGGGTGATAGACAAAAGCAGTATTAAAGAAACGAAAATATAAATATCCCATAGGTGAATTATCTGTCCGCCACAATCGCTCCTCTGCTACTACATTGCGTTCGGGTTCAAACTCATCTTCTTTTAACAAAAGATTACTCATAAGTTCAGAAAAAAGCTCTAAAGATTTATCAAGATTCTCAACGCTTGATTTAATAAAATAACGTGTATAATCAAAGCTTGTTGAAGCATTATTCACACCTCCAAAGCCTTTTACAATCTCATCAAATTCTCCTGCTTTGAGCTTATCCGTGGATTTAAAGCTTAAATGCTCAAGCATATGTGCAATGCCACTTTTGCCCATTACTTCATTACGACTTCCAACCTTATAAAAAATATTTGTCTCAATTACACCACTCTTATTATTCAATGGCACGACCACAATTTGTAGTCCATTATCAAGATGTTTTGTATAATGTTTTGGCAAGGAACTTGGGACCAATGATGGGATGCTCACCATATTAGAAATACTCATTAATACTCCTAAAATCAAAAACTTCACAGCTTACTCTTTGGGAATCTCTGCCGTATTTTCCCTCACTTTAGATAATGAGGGCTGTGAGTTAGATAAGTTTTTCTTGGCAGAGTTTACATTCTTATGTGTCGTTGGCTTTGGAGATTCTGTAGAATCTAACTTTTGTTGTGCTTTTGCATTTTCCTTTGAGGCGGTTTTTTTTGTTGCAGATGCTCTATTTGCATTTGTGTTTCTTGTAGTAGCTGGTTTCTTTTGAGATTCTACTTTTTGAGCAGATTTTTTGGGCTTGCTTGTGAGAAGGCTTGTGGAAATCTCTGTATTTACCTCCATAGAATCCAATGCCTGTGCCGCTTTTGATTTTCTTCCACGTTTTGGCTTATGGGCTATATCCTGCCCTACTGCCTCATACAAATGTGTAAAACCATCTTCTTTTAAATATTGAAGTAGCCCCTCATTGATTTGTTGACACAATCTTGGACCTTCAAAAATTAATCCACTTAATACTTGCACAAGTGATGCACCAAGCTTGATACGCTCATAAGCTTCAAGTGCGCTATCAACGCCTCCCACAGAAATAAGGGCAGTTTTGCCAAAAAATGCTTCACTTAAGATTCTAAGCACTTCTTTTGACTTCTTTTTTAATGCCTCACCACTAATGCCTCCTGTCTCCCTTGCATTTGTAAGCACAGCATAATCAATAGTGGTATTTGTTGCAATCACACCATTTGCACCATATTTGATACTCATTTCAACTATTTTGAGCATTTCATCTTTATCCATATCGGGAGATATTTTTATAAAAAGCGGTTTTTGAGTATATGAGCGTGCCATAGTAAAAAGCTCTTGCACAAAATGCACATTCTGCAAATCACGTAAATTCGGTGTATTTGGAGAGGAGAGATTAAAAACAAAATAATCTCCCACAGACAAACAATCAAGTAAAACATTTTCATAATTTTTAAGCGAATCACTTTGTGCAATAATTTTATTTTTACCTACATTAATCCCAAGCGGAATACTATAAGGATAAATATTTTTAAGGCGTTGCACTATTTCAAGCGAACCTTGATTGTTAAACCCCATTTCATTTTGCAAACTTCTTTCCTCTACATAACGAAAAAGGCGAGGTTTTGGATTTCCCTCTTGGGGAGATTGGGTAATTGTACCAATCTCTAAAAAGCCAAATCCCAATGCCGAAAGTCCTCGCACCATCGTTGCATTTTTATCAAATCCTGCAGCCAAACCTACTGGATTGTAGAATCTCAGACCAGCAACTTCCATATTTAAGTGCTCATCAACAACACAATATTTTCCAGCTACATAATCTTGCACTAAAGGCAAAGGCACTATATGCTTAAGTGCCAATTCTGCCATACAATGAGCCTTTTCAGCATCAAGCTTAAAAAGATAAGGGGAAAGCATTTTATACAATGACATAAGACACCTCAATGAAGTTATGAGTTAAAGAAATAAACTTAAGGTGCTATTGTAGCAAAAAAAATAAACTCACGCATAACAATATTTTAAGCATTAAAATAGATTGAAGAAACTTGCATAGAAAACAATGGTGGAGTGTAGGGGGTTCGAACCCCTGACCTCAACGCTGCCAGCGTTGCGCTCTCCCAACTGAGCTAACACCCCAAAATCTTAAGGCTAGGATTCTGCCTTGTTATTACTTAAAGGCTTCTGATTGAGCTCATAATAATGTTTCAAATACACATCGTGCATATTCTTTTGGAGTTTTTCGTACCATTGCTCATCATCAAAATCTGGTATAAAAGCCTCCATAAGAACCACTCGCGCTTTATCTGACTCTATTGACATAGATGAACTATTATATAGCTTACGCATATTAATAAGAACTGCGGGCTGGATTCTAAGTTTAAGCTTTGATGCGAGAATCTTTGCTCCCGATTTAAAAGGTAAAAATTCTTCCCCTCCATCGCTCCTTGTGCCTTCAGGAAAAATGGCAATAAGACGATTTTGAGCAAGCTGCCTTTTTGCTTCTTTAAGCAAAAAGACGATACTTTTTTTATCTTCCCTATCAATGAGTATCATATCTGGAGCTTTGAGTGCGTGCCCATATAAAGGTATTTCCCCAAGCTGTTTTTTAGCCACCCAACACAAATTTGCAGGGTGAAATCCCTCAAAATAAATAATATCTGTTACGCTCTGATGATTGACAACAAAAAGTTGTGCATCTTTATCATATTCACCTATACGCTCTACATTCAATCTATTAAATCCAAAAAACCAACGACATTGCTTTCTTGCCCATCTACCATTACGCCAACTACGCGTAAGATAGATTTGGGCAATAATGACGGGAAGATAAATGGCGATGGAGAGAGTGGCAAGAAATGCTCTAATTTTTGCTAACATATTCTTTCCTTATCCAACCTACACGATTTTCTATCATTACTTTATAATAATCTCCATATTCGCCAATAATTGCTACTTCTATGGGTGTTTTGACTACTTCCGTAATTGTAGAATTATGCGTAGGAATAATACTAATATTTGCTCCAGCTTGTGCTATACCTGAAACTGCACTAAAAAATATATTATATAGTAATACGAGCACAAGTAAAACAAGAATACTTAGTGTTATTTTGCGTCCTTTTTTAAATACAACCCAAATAATTCCAACAAAAATAATCAATCCACCCACTAAGAGATTCTTAAATATCAAAAACGTATTGCGTGGCTTAATATCTCCGCTCTCATCAATAATATTGCGTGTAAGATTAATCGGCAATGTGATATTTACAAACTGTTTTTGTGTAAGATTAAAATAATCAAATGAAAGACTGCGAATAGATTTATCAAGCACTACATAATAAATGCCATAAGTTACACCATCAACAACCTTACTACTCTCCAAGCCTTGTTTTTGATATTGAGTAAATCTCATCGTATTTAGATTTGCCCCTTTGCTTTCAATCTGGAATATAATAATGTTGTTAGCTTCATCATATTCTTTTACACGATAATCAACTACTTCCATTGCATCAGCAATGACATTTACATAAGAAGCATTATGAGAAAGCTCAATAGCTTGTAATTTTGCTCCATTAGCAATGATTTCCTCTTCATAGCTCTTATCATTTGAAATCGCCTTAATACGCAAAGGTGGGAGTGTAACATCTTTACCCATAATTTTATATATGTATGTATTAACTAATACACCATCTATGCCTTGCTGCCAACTTGCACCTTTATTTCTCAACTCTACATTATTCTTTGCAGAAAGGTCTATAAACTCAGCAGAAGCAAGCTTTGCACCAGAAAGTAAAGTAAGGCTATATTTTACTTCTATATCTTGCCCAACATACAAGCCTGTATCTGCACTTGGAAAACTCACATTTATATAAGCAATCTTGGGTTTAGTCGTATCTGCTAGCGCATTCAAACATAAACCCATCAATAAAATATAACAAATAATTTTCCACATTTTCATTATTCTCACCTCTTATTTCATCTCTGCAATATGCAAAAGATTATCAAGCATTGCTTTGCCATCACAGCTGCCAAGCATATCTTCAATAGCTCTTTCGGGGTGGGGCATTAAGCCAAAAACATTTTTTTTCTCATTACATATTCCAGCAATAGAATCTACCGAACCATTAGGATTGTCCGTATATTCAAGTAAAATTTGCTCATTTGCCCTAAGCTCTAATAACTCTCTCTCATCAATAAAATAATTTCCATCAGCGTGGGCAATAGGCAATCTTATTTCTTGATTTGGAGCGTAGGAGCGTAAAAAAGCATTATTTTTGCTTACGATTCTAAGTGATTGCATCTGTGAAATAAAATGTAAATTAATATTGCGCTTTAAAGCACCGGGCAATAATCCTGCCTCGCATAGAATCTGAAAACCATTACAAATACCAAGCACATAGCCACCTTGTAAAGCAAAATCCTTAATCACTCTCATAATAGGTGAAAACTGCGCAATAGCTCCACAACGTAAATAATCCCCATAGCTAAAGCCTCCTGGAATCACAACAAGATGGCAATCTGTTGGCAAACTCTTATCTTGATGCCACACAATATAAGTAACTCCCCCGAATAAAGAAAAGGCATATTGCGTGTCAAACTCACAATTTGTGCCCGGAAATCTAACAATAGCTACACTCATTTAAGAATCTCAATAGAATAATCTTCAATTACTACATTGGCAAGCAAATTCTCACACATACTTTGTGCTAAATTATATGCTTTATCTGCATTATTCTCTTGTATATCTAAAATAATTTCTTTAGAAAGCTTCACACTTTGCAAACTTTCAAATCCGTGAGCACACAATGCGTGAGCAATAGCCTTTGCTTGAGGGTCAAGCACCCCCTCTTTAAGTGAAACAAGAACTTTTACCTTCATTTTTATCCTCTATACTAAAATCCGCCGTAATACTTCTTCATAGGCAACTTTTACGCTGCCTAGATTCTCCCTAAATCTATCTTTATCAAGTTTTTGATTTGTTTGTTTATCCCATAAACGGCAACTATCAGGACTAATTTCATCAGCAAGTATAATATTTCCAGCGCTATCTTGTCCAAATTCAAGCTTAAAATCAACGAGTCGCAAACCTTTTTCATCAAAAAATGCTTTCAAAATTTCATTTATTTGACGCGCTTGGCTCTTAAGTATCTCTAACTGACTTTGCTCCTTTATAATGCCCAAAATCTTACAATGCTCATCATTAATTAATGGGTCGCCAAGTGCATCATCTTTATAATAAAATTCAACAAGCGTCTGGGAAAGAATACTTCCATCACTTATGCCTAAACGCTTTGTCAGCGAACCTGTAGCAATATTACGCACAACCACTTCAATAGGAATAATAGTTACTTTTTTACACAACATATCACTCATATTAAGACGCTTGATATAATGTGTAGCTATATTATGCCGTGCTAAAAGCTCAAAAAGAACTGAACTAATTTGACAATTTAGCTCACCTTTGCCCGATTCCTTACCTTTTTTTTCTGCGTTAAAAGCCGTTAAATCATCTTTAAACTCTGCAATTACAATATGTTCATCATCCGTGGCAAAAAGCTTTTTACCCTTCCCTTCATATAGCATTTCTCGTTTTTCCATTGATTTAACTCCTTATTACTTGTTTGGATTTAAAGCACCAATCACACCCCACGCTTTAAGCACATCAATAGCACTTTTAAGTTGAATATCTTGATATATCATTGCTTGGGTAATATTTTTTTTATCATCACTCGCTGTTTCTGTCTTTGTATTTTGTTCATTAACCTTCTCAAGCTCGCCTTGAAGATGTCTTTTTAAATCAGATTCCTTAATGCTAAAACTATTCTCATTCTCTGGTGCTACACCGGGATACACGATAATATCAGGTGTTACACCCACTGCTTGAATCGTCCTTCCACTTGGTAAATAATATTTAGCAGTAGTGAGTTTTAAGCCTTCATTTTGGTCAAGTTGCATAAATGTCTGCACACTTCCTTTACCAAATGTTTGTTCCCCAATAAGAACAGCACGTTTATGGTCTTGTAATGCACCTGCGACAATCTCACTTGCACTTGCACTTCCACCATTAACAAGCACAACAATAGGCACAGAAGCATAAGGAGCATTTGTTGCTCTATATTCAACGTTGTCATTTTTATTGCGTCCTTTTTGGGTAACAATCACACCATTTTTGATGAATAATCTACTCAAATCAACTGCTTGGTCAAGTGCTCCACCCGGATTATTGCGTAAATCAAGCACAATACCTTTTACTTTACCCATTTGTTTGAGTGAGCTTAATACATTCCGCGTTACATTTTTATCAAACGATGCTACACGCACATATGCAAAATCAGTATCTTGAATCTTGCGCACCTTTACAAAATCCATCTTGATAATATCTCTTACAATACTAAAATTTAGAGGTTTTGCTTCACCCTTACGCACAATAGTAAGCTCCACCTTTGTGCGAGGTGTGCCACGCATAAGATTTACTGCATCATCAATACTCATATCAATCGTGCTTTTGTCATTTACCTTCACAATAACATCGCCACTTTTTAACCCTGCCTTGTCTCCAGGTGTGCCATCAACAGGTGCAATAATTGTCAAAGCACCATCTTTTAAGCCCACCGTGATACCAATGCCACCAAACTCACCATCAATATTGGCACGCAAATCATCAAATTTCTTTTTGTTAAGATAATTTGAATGCGCATCAAGATTGCTTAATAATCCATCTATTGCCTTATTGACAATCTCATCAAGACTTAATTCATCAACATAAGACTCTTCTACTATCGCCATAATGCGACGAAGCTTTTTGAAAGATTCTAGCTTATTGACTTCCTGCACTTTTGGTTTAGCTTTGTGGGATTCATCAGCTGATAACCCCACAAATAAAGCCGAACTCGCAAGCAAAGAAACAATAATACCTGCTACAACCACGCGCGATTTATTCATCATTGACACTGCCTTTGTGATATAAAATTCTGTAGACATATTTCTTTTAGGTCGCATTTACAAAATGTGCATTCTACCTATAAAAGATATATATTTCTCCAACAAAACAAAAATAAGCAAAATCTGCTCCATTATAGAATATTAAAAAATACACAATGATGTGGATTCGATTAAAAACTTATACTATCTGCCCTATCTGTAAAAAAGCGTTGTCTATTCACACCAAGCCTTTGACACGATTGATTCACAAAATTATCATTAATCATTTCCTTATCCCGCACATCACAGAGAAAATTCTGTATTACATTGCGATTAACAAATACAGGTAAATATCCTATGCCTACTCTACTCATAATGCCCAAAAATACGCCTTTCTCATCATAAAATGCTCTTCCATAAGTAAATTCCTCATAAGCATCTCGCTCTATTTCAAAACCATATATTCGTTTTTTTCTTTTATCAAAATCATAATATGTTGCAATTTTTTCAAGCATCAAACTTTGAGGAGTAAAAACATACATACTATCAAGATAGGGATAATATGCTTTGGTATGCGGTGTAATTGCACGATATGAAGCAAATATATCCACACCAAATCGCTTATAGATTCTATCGTGATAATAACTTTTATCACGTGCTTGACAATAACTATCTACAGGTTGAGAGACCTTTAAAAGAGCAAGTCCTAAATCTAAATCAAGTGCCTTAATACTCAGCTGCGAAACACACATCATATTAGCGCTTATATCATCTTGCATTTTGACATATATTTTTTTAGGCATAATTTTGCCATTATAAATAATTTCTGATGAAGTAAGGTACAAACCATTTTTAAGTAATGTTCCCAATCCACGTTTAAAAGAACCATCTGTAAATGAAGTTTCTACAATTCCTGTGCTATAAATCCATTGAGGAAGCAATGGCAATTTTATATCCTGTGGTCGCATTTTATTAGTATTCTTGGATTTTTGCTGCGAATGTGCAGATTGTGATTTTTTTTTATTATCAATATTTTGAGTTTTATCAAGATTCATAAACAACTTTTGAGGACTTTCATACCCATCCATTACTTCCTCCATAGAATCCTCTGAAGCATTAAGTGCGCTCACATAACCTATACATACAATGCCCCATAGAGCGATAAAAATCACACCCTGTTTTAACACCTAGCTTACCTTTTTATTGAAAAATTATTAAACTAATATCGGTAGAATAGCTAGACTTTTTTATGCCAAATACTTTCTTATTGTTTTGCTTTATTTAATGTATGGGGCAATTACTAATTTAAACCTTAAGGAGTTAATGTATGTTTCGCGAAGAACTTAAAGTATACGAGATTAAAGAAGAAGAGTTGGCAAAGCTTAATTACGCCCTCATAAAGGTTGCTACACCAAATGGGGAATCTATTGGCACAATAAAACTTAAGCTTTTTGGTAATGCTGCCCCACAGAGTGTTACTAATTTTGCTACCTTAGCCCAAAGTGGATTCTATAATGGGCTTACTTTTCATCGCGTTATCCCGAATTTTGTAGCCCAAGGAGGCTGCCCTGTGGGAAATGGTGTAGGAGGACCAGGCTATCGTATTAAATGTGAATTAAGTAACAATAAACATAAACACATTAAGGGAGCGCTCTCTATGGCTCACGCTGGACGAGATACAGGAGGTAGCCAGTTTTTTATCTGTTTTGCACCACAACCTCATCTTGATGGAGAGCATACAATTTTTGGTGGCATTGAGGCACAAGATTCACAAAGTTTCTCTGTGCTAGATAAAATTAAAGAAGGCTCTCTTATAGAATCTATCACTATTTGCGAATCTCTTCAAGATATTACAGACTAAACCAAAAAGAGTAACGATGATAAAGCAGATTTTTCCTCTTGCACTTATTTCAAGTTTGCGTTTTTTTGGACTTTTTATTGTGTTACCCATTATTGGGCTTTACACTGATGAATTTCACACGAGTGCATTTCTTGCTGGAATGGCAGCTGGTGGATATGCACTTACACAAATCATCTTTCAAACACCCTTTGGTGTATGGAGCGATAAATACAATCGCAAACACGTTGTCGGCATTGGCTTAATCATTTTTTTGCTTGGCTCTCTTGTATGTGCATTTTCTAACGATATTACTATGCTTATCATTGGGCGATTTTTACAAGGTGTTGGGGCAATTGGAGGTGTAGTAAGCGCACAAATTGCTGATTTAGTCAAAGAAGAGGAACGCAATAAGGCTATGGCTGTTATGGGAGGAGGTATTTTTATTAGCTTTGTTCTTGCTATGCTTTTAAGCCCTATTATTGCAAGCCATTATGGACTAAACACTCTTTTTTTTATCACAAGTGGGCTTTGTGTGATTTCTCTTATTATCCTTTATTGGAAAGTGCCTGATACACCAAGTGTGAAATACCACTTTCAAGACAATACATTTAATGCCCTGCTCAAAGATAAAAATCTCCTTATTATGAATCTAAGCGCATTTTTGCAAAAGTTTTTAATGATTTTTGCCTTTGTATGCATCAGTCTTGCCCTTACTCACCAGTTTGATATGGCTGAAGAAAAACTATGGTATATTTATGCTCCTGCTGCACTTGTAGGTGTTTTTGCTATGGGACCATCATCAGTTTTTGCACAAAAAAGGGGGCAATTCAAAGCCGTGATGCTTTTTGGTATCTTTGCCTTTGTGTTGTCATATTTTTTAATGGCTTTTTCTATTCCACAAGAAAGCATTGTGCTTTTTGCAATTGGTGTATTTATATTTTTCATAGGATTTGCTATCCACGAGCCTATTATGCAATCCCTAGCAAGTCGTTATCCAAAAGCACATCAAAAAGGTGCAGCACTTGGTATTTTTACAACACTTGGCTATGTGGGTTCTGCTCTTGGTGGTATGTGTGGGGGTTGGCTCTATGAAGAAATAGGACTTTTCAAACTTTCGCTTATTATCGCAGTAGTATGTATAATATGGGCAGTATTGCTCATAGTATTTTTGAGTAATCCACGCAATCACAAAAACATTTATCTTCCTCTTGATAACCAGCAATATTCGCTAGAAGCACTTAGCACACTTGATACACTTGAGGGTGTTATTGAATGGTATATCAATCAAAATGAGCATATTGCTATTATCAAATACGATGATACACTCATAAAAAAAGAGCAAATCTTATCTACATTAAACAAAGGCTAAATTATGGAACTCTATGAGAAAATCATCATTGCCTCTGCAATGGGGCTATACTTATGCTTTTTAATCTATCAAAATAGAGATTACTTCAAAAAACATACTTCAAAAAAAAGTATTATTTTAAAAAATGATAAAAATATAATTGCTAAAAAGGGCACAATGCCTAATAATATAGAATCGGACAAACAAAAAGATAATATTGATGAAGAAAACCCCGATAATGTCATAAGGATAGAAACACTAGATAAAAGTGGGGATTTCATAGAAATCATATTCCCAGAAGAAGATAAAGCTAAAAATAAAAATGACAAATAACCATATCCAAACTAAAAAAGAGAATCTTTCACAAAAACCTACAATAAGCAAAAAGATTCTTGGTATTGTTGGGAAAACAAACGCACAATACCAACTCATTAAGGAGGGGGATAAAGTATTATTGGGCTTAAGCGGAGGCAAAGATTCTATTCTGCTTGCTACATTATTATCTTATATGCAAAAACACGCCCCTTTTAAATTTGATTTTAAAGCTATTACAATTGATTATGGCAGAGGTGGCGAATATGAATATATTTTTGAATATTGCGAGAAATTAGGGATTACTTACGAACTCTACCGCACAGATATTTATAAGATATTAGAAGAAAATAAAAGAGAAGGCACAATTTATTGCAGCTTTTGCTCTCGTATGAGACGCGGTGCTTTATATAGTAAGGCATTAGAGGGAGGATTCAATAAGCTTGCCCTTGCACATCATCTTGATGATGCGGCGGAAAGCTTTTTTATGAATCTTACTTATAATGGAGCGATGCGTTCTATGCCACCGACATATCGTGCGCAAAATGGTTTGGAGGTTATCCGTCCTTTAATCTTTGTGCGTGAGCGACAGATTATTGATTTCATTGCAAGTAATCACATTTATATTGCACCTGATTGTAATTGTCCCATTAATTGGTTAGATTCTGATAAAAAGCCTCATAGTAGAGAATCAACAAAACAATTTCTCAAAAATATAGAATCCCAAAACCCAGATTTTTTCAAATCTCTTAAAAATGCTTTTAGCAATATCCACGCAGGAAGCTTTTGCGATAAACGCTATCTTGACACTTGAAAATAACAAACTTTTTAAAGTATTTACAAACAAAATCATTATAGAATCTAATCTCATTACTTAAGGAGTTGAATCTATGGAAAGCATTAAATCAGTTGCTCTTGCAAGAATCTATGAGATACAAGGGCTCAAAGAAGATGCGCTTAAAATTTATCGTGAAATTCTTTTAGCACACCCTGAAAATAAAGAGGCGCAAACGGCAATCAAACGTTTAATGCTTGTTCAAAAACATTTTCCTCCGACAAATCAAATTCAAAAAGAGCTTTTTGTTAATCCTCAATCTCAAGAGGATTCAATTCAATTTCAAAGGTGGCTACTCCAATGGAACTCAAAGATTTAATACTTGAAACCCTCAATGAATTTTCGACAAATGATACACCACAAGAGCACAATCTCACACAGCTTCAGATTATAAATCCAAGTGAAAGCAAAATTGCACCCATTACACCTTCACAGCTCTCTACAATTCAACGACTTCATCAAAGTAACGAATCTCTACGCGAAGAATGTGAATTTTTAGAGTTACTTCAAGAGCGACTTTTAGTGCTTTTTGAAGGCTTGAATGCCCCACAAAATAAAGACATACAATCTCGCCTAAACATCACAATAAATTTCCTTGAATATCAACTTAGCGTTATACAAGAACGGCTAAATGACCTTAAAAAATAACATTTTTCTAGAATCTACCAAAAAATTTGCATTGCTATTAAATTTTCATTTAATATTCTCCCTTACAATGCTTCTTAGCCTTTTGACCCGAATGAGATAGGGCGAGGTGATGGATTAACCCATATGTAAATGCCATCTCAAAAGGAGGTTATCCCCCTCCAACTTCCTCCTTGTTTCCTCAAGGCATTTACCGATAACCAAACCTTTATTGATACCGCTAAAGTCCCCCACTTTAGCGGCGTCTCCTCCATACTAACTTTAAGTAAGTTACAATATTTCCTTTTTAAAGTATCTTTTTATATATAGAATCTTGCCTAGATAAAAGCTCTTAAGCTATCTAACAAGTTTTTTATTATACAATCCTCATTTTTAATACCTTAATAGACTACATTACATAAAGGTTTGGACTATGTTAGAAGTTTTAATGATTGAAGATGATGTGGAATTAGCAGAAATTATAACAAGTTATCTCGGGCAATATGATATGAATGTTACCAACTATGATGAACCTTATACGGGTATGAGCGCAGTCAATGCCAAACACTTTGATATTCTCCTTCTTGATTTGACTCTACCTAATCTTGATGGCTTAGAAGTATGCAAGCGTGTAGCAAAGCAAAATAGTATCCCTATTATCGTTTCTTCTGCGCGAAGTGATGTTGATGATAAAGTTGAGGCACTCAAATCTGGAGCTGATGATTATATTTCAAAGCCTTATGACCCAAAAGAGCTTGTTGTGAGAATCCAAACTCTACTTAGACGTTGTAATAAAAAAAGCGTTAAAGAGCAAGATAAAGAAAAAGATAGCGTGTTTAGAATTGATAAGTATAGCCGCCAAGTCTTTTTTAAAGAGAAAAAACTTGAACTTACGCGTGCGGAATATGAGATTCTTACATTACTTATTAGTAAAAAGGGGCACGTATTTTCACGCGAAGCCATTGCAATAGAATCTGAATCCATTAACCCTGAAAGCTCCAATAAAAGTATTGATGTCATCATTGGACGCTTACGCTCTAAAATTGAAGAAAATCCAAAAAACCCACAATACATTATCTCTGTGCGTGGTGTGGGCTATAAACTTGAAACATAAAATAGCGAGATTCTATGTTTCAATTTCGGCATTCAATTTTTTTTAAAATTGTCATTTTATTTCTCTGTGCCTTGTTTAGCTTTTTTGCAATTTCTTATTATTTTATTCAAGACCATATTGAAAATGAGAATCTCCTCTCTGAATTTCGTTACAAACAATTTACAGCCACAATTAATGAAATTATGCAATATGGTGGAAATCTCAATATTATCAAGCAATATCTTCAAAGTATGCAATTTGTCCCCGCAGAAGAAGAAAAAATCAAAGAAGTTCTTCAAGAAGTAGGTAAACTTCCAGATAACTTTAGTGGAGTATTCGCAAAGGCAATTAATACACAAAATGGTATTTATATTCTTCTTGAAAGCCATAATGAAACTATCCTTTATAAGGATAATTCACGAAAGCTTTATGAAGATTTTTATGTAATTACTCTCATTGGCATTATATTGCTTACTTTTGTATTTTTTATCGTGCTTAAAAGCCTTATGCCCCTTAAGATTCTTAAAGGTCAAGTCAAACTATTTGCAGAAGGTAATTTCAATACTCAATATGAGCAAAACACCAAAGATGAAATTGGGGAACTTTATCACGAATTTTACAAAGCCTCAAACAAAATTAAATCCCTTAATGAATCCCGCAGTCTCCTTTTGCGCTCAATTATGCACGAACTTAAAACTCCCATTACCAAAGGACGCATTGTTGCAGAAATGGTGCAAGATTCTACACACAAACAACAGCTTTGTTCGGCATTTACACGCCTTAATGAGCTTATAAATGAATTTGCAAAGCTTGAACAAATTACTTCTAAAAACTATCATCTTAACAAACAAGAATTTCTGCTCCAAGATCTCATCAGTCATACAGAAGATATGCTCCTTATTGATGAATCTAGCCCTATCACACTGAGTTCGCCTCACGCCCTTATTAAAGCGGATTTTGATTTATTTGTTATTGCGCTTAAAAACCTCCTTGATAATGCTATTAAATACAGCAATGATGGTAAAGTATCAGTATATACAAAGAATGATAGACTTTACACGAGCTCTAAAGGTGAGCCGCTCCAATATGAGCTTAAAGCCTATTTTAAGCCTTATTTTAAAAATCATAAAAACCCTTCATCACAAGGCTTTGGACTTGGTATGTATATCATTAAAAATACCCTTGATAATCAAGGTTTTAACCTAAGTTATAAACACGAAAATGGTTATAATATTTTTATTATTCATCATTGCGTAGTTGAAAACTATTGTCTTGTTGATAAAAAACCAAAATAGAGGAGAATCTATGTTTAGACGATTAAAACGCACACGATTAAAAGCGCCTATGAGGACATTAGTAAGAGAAACGCGACTTGATAAAGAAGATTTTATCTATCCACTTTTTGTTATTGAAGGTCAAGGAATCAAAAATGAAATTACCTCTATGCCTCAAGTTTATCAATTCAGCATTGATAAACTCCTCAAAGAATGCGAAGAACTACTCAAATTAGGTATTTATCACATTATACTCTTTGGGTTGCCAAACCATAAAGATTCTTGTGGAAGCGAAGCTCTAAGTGATAAAAGTATTATTGCACAAGCAACAAAAGCTATTAAAAAACAATTTCCACAGATGATAGTTACGCTTGATTTATGTTTTTGTGAATATACAGACCACGGACATTGTGGTATTTTAGACCAAAATCTTGGCAGCGTAAATAATGATGCAACACTTGAGATTCTCGGACAACAAGGCGTAGTGCTTGCTACTTGTGGAGCAGATATGATAGCACCAAGCGCAATGATGGATGGTATGGTAGAAACCATCCGCATATATTTAGACAAAAGTGGTTTTAATCATATACCCATTATGAGTTATTCAACAAAATTTGCAAGTGGCTATTATGGACCTTTCCGTGATGCTGCAAATTCTGCACCAAGTTTTGGTGATAGAAATTCTTATCAAGAAGATCCAGCAAATCGCAGAGAAGCAATTTTAGAAAGTCTAACAGATGAGGCAGAGGGAGCGGATATTCTTATGGTAAAACCTGCACTTGCGTATTTAGACATTGTGCGTGATATTCGTGACCGCACACTGCTCCCCTTAGCTGTATATAATGTCAGTGGTGAATACGCTATGCTAAAATGTGCGCAAAAAGCAGGGCTTATTGATTATGAAAGAGTATTGTTTGAGACACTCACAGGATTTAAACGCGCAGGTGCAGATATTATCATCAGCTATCATACTAAAGAAATAGCGCAAATATTGCATAAGTTTCAATAAAGAAATTTGATACTTTAGTATACCAAATCTATTCCCTACTGCTTTGAACAAAACATTGCATATAAAGCTGTGCTTTGGCTATAATACATATTTTAGATTCTAAAATAAAGGATTTTCCATATGGGACGAGCATTTGAATATCGCCGAGCAGCCAAAGAAAAACGATGGGATAAAATGAGCAAAGTTTTCCCCAAACTTGCAAAGGCTATCACAGTTGCAGCAAAAGAAGGTGGAGGAGACCCAGCAATGAATGCCAAACTGCGTACAGCTATTGCTAATGCTAAAGCACAAAATATGCCAAAAGATAATATTGACGCAGCCATTAAGCGTGCTAGTGGTAAAGATGGAATCTTTAGCGAAATTACTTATGAGGGTAAGGCTGCTTATGGTGTGCTTATTTTTATTGAATGCACAACAGATAATCCTACCCGAACTATTGCAAATATTAAAAGCTATTTTAACAAAACCCCCAATGCAAGTATCCTTACAAATGGTTCTATTGAGTTTATGTTTGCGCGCAAAAGTGCATTTGAATTTCGCACAGACAAAAATATAGAAGAATTAGAATTGGCACTTATTGACTATGGACTTGAGGAATTAGAAAGCAGAGAGAGTGAGGAGGGAATCTATCATATTGCCTATGGAGACTATAAAGATTTTGGACGCTTGAGTGAAGGGTTTGAGCATTTGAATATTCCTATTTCTAAGGCTGCCCTACAGAGAATCCCAACTTCACCCATTAGCCTAAGTGAAACACAAATGCAAGATATTGAAAAACTCCTTGATAAAATTGAAGATGATGATGATGTCCAAGCAGTTTATACAAACATTGAATAAGTCAATTAAGGGTAAAAAAGTAACCTGATTTATATATTTGTAAAATATTTTTTTACCAAAAGTATTTTTTTTAGAATCTAGCATTATAATTTGGTTATTTAAAGCTTTACAACAAAAGGGAATTAAAATGAGCCATTCTACATTTGAACACCCATACTTCGGTGTATTTGTATTGTTTGTGCTAACCTGTGTTGCCTTTACTCTTACCCTCCGTCTGCAACGCATTATTTCAAGAAAACTCGCTAAAAAAGATAGAGAAAAACTCAAACTTTCTACTTATGAGTGTGGTCCCACCCCCACTAAACAACAAAATAGAATCTCTACACACTTTTTTATTTTCGCCCTTTTGTTTGTCCTCTTTGATATTGAAGTCATTTTTATGGTGCCTTGGGCAATTGATTTTAAACTTTTTACACATATCGGACTTGGAAATTTTGTATTTTTTGAAATGCTAAGTTTCATCGGCTTTTTGCTTGTAGGGTTCATTTATGCGTGGAAAAAAGGAGCATTTTCATGGCAGAGCATCAAGTAAATTATACTCAAAACAATGGCTTACCAATTGTTTTGAGCAGTGTTGATAAACTTCTTAATTGGAGCAGAAGCAATTCGCTTTGGGGAGTAACTTACGGCTTAGCGTGTTGTGCTATTGAAATGATGGCAACTGGTGGTAGTCGCTTTGACCTTGATAGATTTGGTTCAATTTTTCGTGCTTCACCTCGTCAATCTGATTTAATGATTATATCAGGCACTGTTACTAAAAAACACGCTGAATTTGTTCGCCGTCTTTATGACCAAATGCCAGAACCTAAATGGGTTATTTCTATGGGCAGCTGTGCAAATACGGGTGGAATGTTTAATACCTATGCCACTGTGCAAGGTGTAGATAGAATCATACCCGTGGATATTTATTTACCCGGTTGTGCACCACGCCCAGAGACATTGCAATATGCTATAATGGTGCTTCAACAAAAGATTCGTAGGCAAAAAGCCCTACCTCATCTTAAACCAAAACGACTTATATGACAAAAGGTAAAGTATGATACGGCAGAATCCTCCTAAAACAAACGCTCAAAAAAGTGTTTATTATACTCATCGTTTTGATGTTGCACCCACTTCTCCAAAACTTGCGCTTACAGGCTTTGAATCTGAAATAAATACTATTACTACTCCAATTAGCGAGAGCTATATACAAAATGATTTAGCCACGCTTTGGGTAGAATCTACTTATATTTTTGCACTTATTAAAGAACTTCATTCTTTAGGCTATGAAATTCTTACTGAAATGAGTGCTATTGATAAATTAGAAGAATGTAACGAGTTTGAACTTTTTTATCTCCTTCTTAAGCTTGAGGATACAAGCTCTAAACGTCTTAAGATTAAAACTAAAATTAAAAAAGGACAGCAAATTTCTTCGCTCACACCGCTTTTTAAAAGTGCAAATTGGAGCGAAAGAGAATGCTATGATATGTTTGGCATCATTTTCAATGGACATCCCTACCTCCAAAGACTAATTATGCCAAAAGATTGGGTAGGACACCCATTACTTAAATCATATCCTTTACAAGGCGATGAATATGCTGCTTGGTATGAAGTGGATAAAATTTTTGGTAAATCTTATCGCGACATCATTGGAGCAGAGCAAAGAGATAGTGCAAGAATTGACAAAGATGATGATAAAAATTTCTCTCCCATAAATTTTGAATCTCGCTATCAAGAAGAAACAGCTCCTATACTGATTAAATCTTTTAAAACTACCAAAAAGCTTGAGAAACGCAGATGAAACAAAATTACACAAAACTCAAACCTAATTTTGAAAATATATTTTTTGAGCAAGAAAATGATAAGATGATTCTAAATTTTGGACCACAACACCCTTCAGCGCACGGGCAATTAAGACTTATACTTGAACTAGAAAATGAAAAAATTATTAAGGCTACACCAGATATCGGCTACCTTCATCGTGGTATAGAAAAAATGGCTGAAAATATGATTTATAATGAATTTATGCCAACAACTGATAGGCTTGATTATATTGCTGCAACAAGCAATAATTATGCTTTTGCACTTGGAGTAGAAAAACTTATAGGCGTTGATATTCCTCTACGTGCGCAAGTCATACGGACTATGCTCTTAGAAATCAATCGTATTATTTCTCATATCTTTCTTCTTGGCGTGCAGGGTATGGATGTGGGTGCACTATCTATCTTTTTATATTGTTTTATTGAACGTGAATATGGTTTGGATTTAATGGAAGACTATTGTGGAGCTAGACTTACGCATAATGCTATTCGTATTGGGGGTGTTCCACTTGATTTACCACATAACTTCCTTGAAAGCGTAGAAAAATTTACACATAGTGTGCCTAAAACGCTTGATTTAGTGCGTGGATTACTAGATAAAAATAGAATTTGGCGTATTCGCCTTGAAAATGTTGGATATATTTCACAAGATTTTGCTAAACAATGGAGTTTAAGCGGGATTATGGCAAGAGGAAGTGGTATTAAATGGGATATACGCAAGCACAATCCTTACGAACTCTATTCAGAGCTTGATTTTGAAGTCCCTATTGCCACTGAAGGTGATTGTTATGCACGTTATCAACTCTATATTGAAGAAATTTATGAATCCCTTAAAATCATTAAGCAACTTATTGCTATGTACCCTAGCACACCTAAGGAAATTATGGCAAAAGATGCGCGCTATATCTCTGCTCCCAAAGAAGATATTATGACACAAAACTATTCTCTTATGCAACATTTCGTGCTTGTAACACAAGGTATGCGCCCTCCTGTAGGTGAAGTTTATGTCCCAACAGAATCTCCCAAAGGCGAGCTTGGATTCTTTATTAATTCGCAAGGTGCTCCCTCTCCACATCGTCTTAAAATCCGAACACCAAGCTTTTATCATATAGGCGTGTTGCAGGAACTTTTAATTGGGCATTATTTTGCCGATATTCCTGCAATTTTGGCTTCAACAAATGTCGTTTTTGGTGAAATCGATAGATAAAGGAATGCTATGAGACGATATGACTTACGCCATCTTGCTGATAATTTTGAACAAAGAATGAATGAGTTATGTGAAGATCTCCCTTATGGAGAGGTAGCAATTTTTCTCTTTGAAGTGCGGGATTTTAGTAATGTTCAAAAAGCTATTGATTGTATTTTAAATCGCGGATATGATCTTCTTAATAGTTTGCGCTTTAATGAAGTAGATTGGAGTATTGTAGTAAAAAGGAACAAACAATGAATACTTTTGCTCAACTCATTGCAAATATTTCTCAAAAGCCTATTAAAACAGATGTGTCAAATTACACATTACTGCTTAGTTTTGGCTATTTATGGCAAGAGCCGCTTAAAAATCCAAATACACCACTTTTTATTTTACACCCACTTTTTGCGCCTTTTAACCCATCATCACAATCTCGCACATTGCGTTATGAGATTGGCACAGAATTTGGTGTGGTATGGCTTTTAGCATACACGCTTGCTCCCGTGCTTGATATAAAAAATAATCAAATAACTGAACTTGAAAATATTGATATAGGTTTTCTCTCTTCAGAAACTAATCTTTCAGAAGAAGAATTAGAAGAAATAAAAGATCTTATGCACACGTGCTCTCAACCTCTTGGTATTGTCTTAGGAGCAGAATTAGCTATGCACCCACGCGCACAAGATATTGCCCTAGTTCTAGGCACACTTGGGAAAACAAATAAAATAGATTTTATTATACCTCAACTTGCAAACTCCATTATGCCCTATAATTCACATATGGAACATACATCACTAAGTCTATGTGAAGAGCTGCCAGAATCAAATGGACATTTTATTTATATTCTTCCCTCCGATACATCAACGCCCATTCTCAAGACTCCACCGCTTTTTGCGCCTACACTCAAACTTAACAACCAGCAAAAAGTTGTGCTTAAATTTGAATCTCAACAGATTCCTACAAGCTGTGAATATGATAGCACTTTAAAAGGAACAATCGCACTTTTATATATGCCAAAAACTCAAGATATGGGCTATCCTTACAAAAAAGTAGAGGTAATATTATGAGCAAAATTACTATCACAATCAATCATCAAAGTGTCTCTTGTGTTGAGGGTGAAAGCATCTTGCAAATAGCACGTAGAGAAGGGATTGAAATCCCTGCAATTTGCTACCTTTCAGGCTGTTCTCCAACAATGGCTTGCAAACTTTGTATGGTAGATATTGATGGCAAACGTAATTATTCTTGTAATACCAAAGCCAAAGAAGGTATGAATATCCTTACACATACACCTGAAATCAATGAAGAACGCAACGCTATTATGCAAAGCTATGATGTCAATCACCCGCTTCAATGCGGTGTATGCGATAAAAGCGGAGAATGTGAATTGCAAAATTATACGCTTAAAATGAACGTTACAAACCAACATTACAGCATAAAAGAAAGCAATAAACCACATAAATCGTGGGCAAAAGCTGTATATGACCCTAATTTGTGTATTATGTGTGAGCGTTGTGCAACAACTTGTAAAGATAATTTAGGCGAAGCAAATCTTAAAGCGCAAAAGGCAGATTTAGAACCATTAGATACCGCATTATGGAAAGAAAAAATGCCAAAAGATGCTCTAAGCGTATGGTCAAGAAAACAAAAAGCGCTTATTGAGTTTGTAGGCGATACGCCTTGTTTTGATTGTGGAGAATGTATCAGTGTATGCCCTGTTGGTGCTTTAAGCACAAATGATTTCAAATACAAAGCAAATGCGTGGGAGCTTGAAAAGGTAGAATCTACTTGTATCCACTGCGCTATGGGATGTAAAATTACCTACGAAATTCGCCATAATGATACACTTGGGACACCTCACATCTACCGAGTAAAAAATGATTTTTATTTTAATCCTATTTGTGGGGCTGGACGATATGCTTATGATATTACTTCTAGCACTAATCCTACACAGAATCTAGAATCTGCTATTGAAGCATTTAAAAAAGCTCAAGCTATTAATGTCGGCAACCAAACAACCAATGAAGAAGCATTTGTGCTTAATCATCTTGCAAAATCGTTGCAACTTCGTCTTCACAATCAAGAAGCCTTATATTTTAAAAATTTCATTAATACCTTTCTCACATATGCCCAAAAAACCACACTAAATCACCTTGATAATTTTAAACAATCTCAATCTGTAATTGTATTAGGAAGTGCTATCAATTATCAAGTGCCAACATTACGATATATGCTTAATAATAAATTAAAGCTTGTTAAAGGCTCACAGGCAGTTTATATGCATTCGCTTAATGATAGCCTCATTCAATCTTTAAGCAAAAACCTAACAACTATTACCTATCACCCTGATGCACTAGGAATAGCTGTTGGAAGCATTGCTCTTGCGGCACTAGAGGAGCAAAGAATACAAGCAGAAAATACAGAACTCATTGATATTTTAAAACCCCTTTTGCAAAGTAAGCATACAATTAAAAAAACCATCAATAAAGAAGTAAAAAAGACTATCACAACAACGAATGAAACAGGCGAGGAAGTGAGTCAAGAAATTACAGAAACCATTGAGGATATACAAGAAGAAAGTGTATATCAAGCCCTTCTTGATGCGCATATAAATACAGAACATTTCATTGCTTTAAAAGACATTCTTAAAACACCACCCCTCCTCATACTTGGCTCTGATATATACCAACATACAGAATCTAGGATTCTTGCACAAATACTTGGCATCTTGGAGCATAACAACGTAATTAAAGTGCTTCTTATCCCGCCATTCGCTAATGCACTAGGTTTGGCAATGATTTGTGATTTAAGCCCTGTGCAAAATGCAGATTTTACTATCGGCTTCCGTGATAAGGGAGATTTTGTCTGTGAATCTAATTTTATTACAGATGATGAACTTCATAAAACACCTGTGTCAGATAACATACCCCATTTTATCCTTCCTGCACTTAACCAAATGGAGGGCACTTATACAAACATTGATTGTAGAATCTTACCTCTTAAACCTGCTCTTCCTTTTGTGGGCTATGACTTAAGTGATATTGCCAAAGCCTTTAATATGAAAGGTGATTACCTTATTGACTATACAAGTCTTATTTGTGGGTGTGAATTTGATGATTTTGAAAATAAATTTTTAAATGATGGCACGAATATGCGTGGCTACCGCTTTAAAAATCTTGCCCTCACACCTCTTGCACCTGAAGATTCTCACACGCTCACACTTCCTACATACAAAACTTATAATGCCTATATGTTGCACTCTCCCTCACAATTTAATACTTATACGGCTATGAGCAGACATCTCCAAAACAAAGTAGGTATTTACGTGAGCCCCGCTTTCTTTCAAGAACTTGGACTAAATGAAGGAGAACATATAACGCTTTCAGATTCCCAATACAATATAAGTGGAGCTGTATTTATTGATTATCACCTCAATGAGCCCTATTTCCTTATAAACCCTATGCTTCGTGGTGCAGATAAGATTTTTTCTTCAAATCAATGGGCTAATGTGCATATTTTACATAAGGAGCAAGTATGAGCGAATTAACAGGGGGCATTATTGAATGCATATTAAAAATTATTGTTGTCTTGCTCATATTCTCTGCACTTGCAGGTTTTGGGACTTATTTAGAACGCAAGGTGCTTGGATTCTTTCAAAGACGCATCGGACCAAACTATGTAGGACCTTATGGTTTATTGCAAGTGGTTGCCGATGGAATCAAACTCTTTGCCAAAGAAGATATTATCCCTCAAAATGCCATTAAACCTATTTTTATTCTTGCACCATCAATTGCTGCTATCACTGCATTTATTGCTATGGCACCTATACCTTTCTTTCCTGAATTTGAAATTTTTGGCTATGTTGTCCGCCCAATCATCGCTGATATTAATGTAGGGATTCTCTTTGTGCTTGCGGTAAGTTCTTGTGGTATTTATGCTCCGCTTCTTGCTGGCTTAAGCTCAGGGAATAAATGGTCTCTCATTGGTGGAGCTAGAGCTGCTATACAATTTTTAAGCTTTGAAGTTATCACTATACTCTCACTCCTTGCACCCCTTATGATTATAGAATCTCTCTCACTCATAGATATTAACAATTATCAACAAGGAAGTATGCTTGATTGGCTTATTTTCAAACAACCTCTTGCCTTTGGCTTATTCATTATTGCAGCCTATGTAGAGCTTAACCGCACACCTTTTGACCTGCTTGAACACGAAGCCGAACTTACTGCAGGATTTGCGACAGAGTATAGTGGTTTAAAATGGGGTATGTTCTTTATTGGAGAATATGCTAATATGTTTGCCACCGCCTTTATCTTAAGCCTTGTTTTCTGCGGCGGCTTCAATGATTGGGGCTTTATCCCCGGTGGAATTGCTATTTTGCTTAAAGTATGCTTCTTTATTTTCTTATTTATGTGGGTAAGAGCTACTTTTCCTCATGTCCGACCAGACCAACTTATGCGTATGTGCTGGAAAATTATGCTGCCTCTTGCATTGCTTAATGTGCTTATCACAGGCTGTATTTTACTATTCTAGGAGAACAAATGAAATTGCATAATGATTATCGTCTTTTAACTCCGCGCATTAATCGCGACAAACAATCTTTCCTTGCACGTGTAATCATTACACTCAAAACAAGTTTTAGTCTTGATTTATTTAGTGGGTTAAAAACTGCACTTGGAGCATTTTTTTCGCCAAAAGTTACTATACATTATCCTCTCGAAAGTGCTCCTCTAAGCCCAAGATATAGGGCTATTCATAAACTTCAACGCCTTTTGGAATCCGAAAATGAACGTTGCATTGGTTGTGGATTATGCGAAAAAATCTGCACAAGCAATTGCATTCGCATTATTACTGATAAGGGAGAAGATGGGCGCAAAAAGATTCTCAATTATAGTATTAATTTTGGACGCTGTATTTATTGTGGGCTTTGTGCTGAAGTTTGTCCTGAACTTGCTATTGTGCACGGAGATTTGGTTGAAAATGCAAGCACACAAAGAGCTTTTTTTGGCTTTAAACCCCAACTCCTAGAGCATAAATCTTCACTCCTTGAATTTGGTGGATTTGGCTCTATCTCTGTTAATGCTGATGAGCGCGTGAAAACAACACCTTTGAGTTATTGCACGCAAGATTCTCAAAATATGCTTTCAGAATCTGCGCCACAGGAGAACACAAATGTTTGAAACAATTGCATTTTATCTTTTTAGCACATTATGTATTGTAAGTTTTCTTATTGTAGTTACCTCAAAGCGCATTCTCTATGCAATGACAGCTCTTGCAAGTGGAATGATTTTCATTTCTGGAATATTCTTTGTGCTTGATGCAGAATTTTTGGGCGTGGTGCAAATTATTGTATATAGTGGCTCTGTTGTAGCACTTTATGCATTTGCAATGATGTTTTTTGACACTTCTAAAGACATTATAGAATCTTACAAAAATGAATGGGTAGTTTGCATATTATGCTTTGGCATAGCAGTAGTGCTTGTATGTATATTTGGTATGCCCTTACTTGGAAGCAATCTTGAAGCAGTAGCAGATTCTCAAAATCTACTTAATATTGCAGAAATGAATAATATCCAAATGATTGGCTATATCATCTTTACTAAATATCTCATTCCATTTGAAATTGCGGCATTTATGCTACTTGTAGCAATGGTTGTTGGGATTATATTAAGCATTAAAAGGAGTGAGCAATGATTAGTCTTAATCATTATTTATTGTTGTGTGTGATACTTTTTTGCATAGGACTTTTTGGCATTTTAAGACGAAGCAATATCCTAATGCTGTTTTTTTCAACCGAAATCTTACTCAATGCCATTAATATTGGTTTTGTTGCCATAGGTTCATATCTCAATGATTTAAATGGCGAGATTTTTGCGCTCTTTATTATTGCTATTGCAGCATCAGAAATTGCCGTGGGATTAGGGCTTGTTGTTATTTGGTATAAAAAGCATCGCACGCTTGATATTACCACACTTCAAAATCTTAAAGGATAAATATGAGATTCTCAAGTGAAATGCTTATTCAAATGGTATACATTGCGTTATTTGCACCCCTTATTGGAGCATTTTTTGCCGCTTTGTTTGGACATAAAAAAAAGTGTTTATTTGCGGGTCTTATCCCTACAATATTGCTTTTTTTCTCTCTATTAGCTTCTTGTGTTCTTTTTTTGGAAATATATAGCTCTAATGTGGTAATTCATATTGATTTTTTAGATTGGATTGAAGCAGGCAGTTTTTATAGCTCATTTGGCTTTATGATTGATACCATTAGCGTAAGTATGATGGTTGTTGTAAGTCTTGTATCCGCAATGGTGCATATTTATTCTATTGGCTATATGAAACACGATGCAGGATTTAACCGCTATTTTAGCTATCTAAGTGCCTTTGTATTTTCAATGATGCTCCTTGTGATGAGCGATAACTTTCTTGGACTTTTTGCTGGTTGGGAGGGGGTAGGATTATGTTCTTATTTGCTCGTAGGATTCTGGTATGAACGCCCTAAAGCAAATTTTGCCTCCATTGAAGCATTTGTAGCAAATAGAATTGCCGACCTTGCTTTGATTATTGGCATATTCCTTATTGCTTATCATTGCGAAAGTTTGAAATATGAAGAAGTGTTTTTATCCTTAGCATCAAATAACTTTGATATGAGCATATTGCTTTGGATCGGTGCATTACTTTTTGTAGGGGCTATGGGTAAATCTGCACAATTTCCCTTTCACACTTGGCTTGCTGATGCAATGGAAGGACCAACGCCTGTATCAGCTCTCATACACGCAGCAACTATGGTAACTGCTGGTGTATATTTAGTGGTGCGTGCTCACCCGCTTTATCAAATGATACCCGATGTAGGTTTCTTTATTGCCTCACTTGGAGCATTCGTAGCATTTTTTGGCGCAAGTATGGCACTTGTCAATAAGGATCTAAAGCGTATTATTGCCTATTCTACGCTCTCACAACTTGGATATATGTTCGTAGCTGCTGGACTTGGAGCATATTGGATAGCACTTTTTCACCTTATTACACACGCATTTTTCAAAGCCTTACTCTTCCTTGGAGCAGGAAATGTAATGCACGCTATGAATGACAAACTTGATATTAGCAAAATGGGTGCCTTACATAAACCTCTGCGCTGGACAATGCTTATGATGAGCATTGCTTCGGTAGCTCTTGCAGGAATCTATCCCTTTGCGGGCTTTTTCTCTAAAGATTTAATTTTAGAAGTCGCTTTTAGCAATCATCTTTTCATATGGACTACACTCTTTGTGAGTGCTTTATTCACGGCATTTTATAGTTTTAGGCTTCTTATGCTTGTATTTTTTGTTCCAAAAAGACATCACGATAATCCCCACGAAGCTTATCCTTATATGCTTCTCTCTATGCTTCCTTTAGCAGTTTTAGCCATTATTGGTGGAATGGGTGAAGTGCTTGAACATTTCTTAAGCAACTTTTTGCCTCCCGTAACGCTTTCTATTCCTCATCAAACACATATTCTTCTTATTGGCGGAACACTAGGATTTGTTTGCCTTGTAGCACTCTTTAGTATTGTTAAATACGCTAGAGGAGGATTCTCATCTTTTTGGGAGAGCACTTTTATATATAAAATTTTAAGTAATCACTATTATATCCCCAAACTCTATGAAATAATACTTATCAAACCTTATGAAAAATGCGCTCACTTCCTATGGCAAAAAATTGAGCTTGGTTGCATTGATGTATTTATAGATTCTTTAACACATTATACAAAAACACTAGGTGCTAAACTTTCATCATACCAAAATGGCTCACTTACACGTATGTTGCGTCTTATGGCTGCAGGACTTTGTATTTTGTTGCTTGTGTGTGGTGTTTATTTTATGTGGAGGCAGTTATGAATTATCTTTTAAATATTGTTATCTTTTTTCCAGCATTTGCCGCGCTGCTTTTATATGTGCTCAAAGGTGAAAATAGTCGCATTTTTGCCATCATTGCTTCTGCCCTTGAATTACTTTTTATCATTCTGCTTTGGAGCGAATTCAATGTTAATTACGGAGGGATTCAGTTTTTTACACGCTATGAACTTATTGCCTCTTATGGCATAAGTTATTATGTAGGTGTTGATGGTATTTCACTTTTTCTCCTTGCTCTTAATGCTCTTATTACACTTCTTGCACTTTACTTTTTTAAATACATTAAGACTTCTCTTGTTATCTCAGTATTATTCCTTGAAAGCATTGTAATGGGAGTATTTAGCGCACTTGATGTAATACTATTTTATATTTTTTGGGAACTTTCACTTTTACCCGTGCTTTATATACTCGGTGTTTGGGGCGGTGAAAACAAAATCTATGCCTCAATCAAATATTTTCTCTACACCTTTGGGGCTTCACTCATTATGCTTGTGGGAATCTTATATTATGCCTATCAATATTCACTTATTATGGGTGTATGGAGTTTTAGCCTTATTGATTGGTATCAACTTTCGCTTGATACAGATATACAAAAATGGCTTTTTGTTGCCTTTTTCATCGGCACCGCAGTAAAGATTCCACTCTTTCCACTTCATTCGTGGCAACCATACGCTTATACTCAAGCACCCATTATTGGCTCTGCCCTGCTTTCTGGTGTATTAAGCAAAATGGGGACTTACGCGCTCTTGCGTTTTGTATTACCTCTTTTTCCCGATACAAGTAATAATATTAGCATTTTTATAAGTATACTATGCATATTTATGGTTATTTATGGCGCAATGCTTGCTTACGCACAAAAAGATATAAAAACTCTCCTTGCTTATGGCTCTATTTCACATATGGGAATTATTGTGCTTGGCATTTTTTCACTCAACACAGAAGGATTAAGTGGAGCAGTATTTTTTATGGTATCTCACGGCGTAGTTGTAGCTGCACTCTTTTTGCTCATAGGCGTATTTTATGAACGTGTGCAAACAAGACAAATAGAACAGGTGCAAGGCTTAGCTCATTCAATGCCACAATTTAGCACTATTTTTGGCATCGTAATGATGTGTTCTTTAGGGTTACCTCTTACAATGGGTTTTGTAGGTGAAGTGCTTTGTCTCTATGGTTTTTTCCAAGTCAATCCCATTATGGCTTTCCTGGCAGGAAGTAGTTTTTTTGTCGGTGCTATTTATATGTTAGTGTGCTTTAAAAAAGTTTTTTTTGGTGCTGCTCTACCCAAATTTATAAATTTAAAAGATTTAAATTCAAGAGAAAAAGTTGTTTTTATACCCGTGGTAATCCTTATTGTATGGCTTGGTGTGTATCCAAAACCCTTGCTTAATCCCATTAGCACAAGTGCAGAAATGCTTTCTCAAACTATTGGGCTTAAAATTTCAGAATCCAGCCCTAATACCCCTGTCAATACCCCAGAGGATTTTGCCTATCCACCTCTCGAACTACCTCAAGATTTTGATGATGAAGGGGTGCTTATTATCCCAAAAATAGGAGATTAATATGCCAGAATCTATGAGCTTTTCATTAAACCAACTTAATTTGCAACTCCTTATACCTATGTGTATTTCGCTTTTTGGTGGAATTATTTTACTTGGTGTTGGCGTGTTTAACAAAACAAAATCACGCGACCTCTATATCACCATCAGTATGCTTTTTGTTGTTTTAAACCTTGGTTTTTTATTCCTTGAGGGTAACCCCATACGTCAATTTGGCTTTTTTAACCTCTTACTTGTTGATGGTATCTCGCTTTTAACGCAGATTATTATGCTTCTTGCAACATTTGTGCTCTTACTCTTTTTTATGAATCAAAATAACTTGCCCGAAACACAAGGGGCTGAATTTTATGCCCTTCTTTTATTTAGTATTGCAGGATTTGCCTTTATGGCATCAAGTCAGAATCTGATTCTTATCCTCTTAGGGCTAGAAACTGCCTCTTTATGTCTATATGCACTTATTGCACTTCATAATCAAAAAAGTGCATTTGAAGCTTCAATTAAATATTTTATAATGGGTGCTTTAGCCACTACATTTTATGCCTTTGGAGCAATGCTTCTTTATGCTGCCACCGGAAGTGTAGATATAATAAGTATTGCAACTTTTCTCCACCAACAATCTTATCAGCCCTCAATTCTTGTATTTGCAGGTTTTGTTTTTCTCCTTTGTGCATTGGGCTTTAAGGTTACTCTTGTGCCTTTTCACTCGTGGGGACCAGATGTATATGAAGGTTCAAACGCGCTTCTTGCAGCATTTATTGCCATTGTGCCAAAAATCGTCACTTTTGCAGTAATAATACGAATCTTTAGTGTATTTATAGATTCTCATAGTGCCTTTGTTGAATATACTCTTTATGTAATCGTAGTGCTCACAATGACTATACCCAACCTCATAGCCCTTACCCAAAAAGATGTGAAGCGTATGCTTGCATATAGCTCAATTTCTCATTCTGGCTTTGTGCTTGCTGCTGTTTTGATTAACACTCCACAATCTCATAGTGTTATATTTTTCTATTGGTTTTTATTTCTTTTTGCCAATATTGGGGCATTTGGGATTCTATGGTTGAGTGTAGATTGCAAAAAAAATTATCAGACACAAATAAGCCACCCTTTTGAAAAATTTAGCGGTATGATAAAAACTAATCCTACACTCGCTATTTTACTTACTTTATTTATGTTTGCTCTTGCTGGTATTCCTCCTTTTTGCGTTTTTTGGGGAAAAATGTATCTTATGCAAAGTGCCATTAGCGCTAATTACACTATTCTCGCACTTATTATGGCAATAAATAGCATCATTGCAGGATTTTATTATCTCAAACTTGTTATTTATATCTTTGCCAAAGAGCCTTATGAGATAAAAGATTCCCAATCATCTCTTGAACTTTCAAGCAAATTTGCTCTCAGTATCACTGCTTTTGTCAGTGTAGCTTGTTTATTTATGGTCCAAAATTTGCTTGAGATTATCGAAAAATATATTTTGAAATAGTGGTTTAGCCCCTCGCTTTAAGCCACTTTAGGAGTGTGTGTGCGAAGGTTTATGGTGGCTTTAGCATTTTTTCTGCCCTTTTATGCTGCTGGGCTTGATGTTACCATTAATTATGGAAAAGAAGCAAAAGAGCATTTCTCTGTGCTTAATATTATCCATAAAGAACCCCTTAGCTGTTCTGAAAATAAAAATACACAAGATGAGGTTACTTATATCGTTTGCACATTAGAGCGCACACCTGTTGCAAGCTTCTCTCCCACAGAAACACTTTTTTTTCGTTTTTGGAGTCGCGTTATTGATGGCAGATTCTATCTCTATGTTGAGCCAAAACATAAAATCAAGCTTTTTGCGACACCAAGCGATTTAAAAAAACACAATCTCATTACAAAAGAGCAGCCAAGCAAAAGTTTATCGTGGCAAATTATTGGTTATAAAAATGAAATACCTTTTCTTAATGATTATACTAATCAAGATAAGCCGCGAGGGCTGAATTTCCCTATTAAAATCATCAAAAATAAAGAGTTATTTTTTAATGATATTGATATTAATAGAGGTCCTTTATATTATGATGAGGGTGAAGATTTTGTAACTTATAGCCAAATTAAAACGCTGATGAACAATCAAAATTATATTGAAGCTGTAAAACTTATTGACGAAACGCTCATTGGGTATCCAAAAACTATTTTTGCAAAAGATTTACTGCTCTTTAGACTAAGAGCTTTAGAATCATTTGATTCTGTAGAAAATAGTGATATGATTGTGGATATGGGAACAAAATGGATTAAGAAATATCCCACAGATGCTAATGTCCCTGAAGTGCTTTATTATCTTGGCAATGCCTATGCAGATATGCGTATCCCTCAAGAAGCAAAATATTATTTTGATAGAACCATTAGTGAATATCCAAATTCGCGTTATATGCCCCTTGCTAAAATGGCACTCGCTAAAAATTTTAATACAGGAGCTGATGCAAATATTGCTTCTAAACTTTTTGCTCAAGCCTATCAAGAAGCCAAAGACCTTGATAGTGCAAGTGCAGTAGCGATTGAGTGGAGTAAATTTCGCTTACATAATCACGACAAAGAACAAGCCAAAAAGCTTCTTGAAACAATGGTAAAAGTCAATCCAAGCTATATTATCAGGTATCCTATCAAAAACTACGAATTTTTAAAATTCCTAGCCGAAGAGCAGCTTTATCTCATAGCTGCCGAGCTTGGTGAATATCTCTATAATAATCTTTTAAATGATGATATATCTAAAGAAGATTTGCTTGATAATGTAAGTCTTTGGTATCAAGCTGCCAATGCAACCCAAGATGCCCATAGAATCAATAAAATTTTTCTTCAAGAGTTTGAACATCGCCCTAAAACAGAAGAAATCAAAGAAAGAGATGATAAGCTTCTTTTTGCCCTTGCAGAAGATGAAAGTGCAGATGCCAAAATTGAAAAATATGACTATATTATTGAAAATTATGCGAATACACCTGAGCAAGAAAAAGCACTTGAATTAAAAGCTCAAACACTCTTTGATGAGGGTAAATATCAAGAAGTTTTAGCACTCAAAGATATACTCAAAGACAATGCACTCATTGCACAAACTTATGCCGAGTTACTTCACAAAAGCCTCAAAGATAATGATTGCAAACAAGCCACAAGCTATTATCTCAAATATCCACAAGCCTCGTTGCAACCACAAGAAAAAATGCCACTCTTTGATTGTCTTTATTCTCTTGCACTCAATAAAGAGGCAGCTCAAGTATCTGCAAATATGGCACAAGAGAGTAATGAGCTTGCATTAAAGCTTGAATGGCTCTATCGCGATACACTTAATTTTGCTAAACTTGGAGATTCTAAAAGCACAGCACTTGCAGGAAGAGACGCTCTAGAACTTGCAAAAAATCTAAAAAATACAAAATATTATGATGTAGCATTTATACTTTTTGATGCGCTTACAAACCTTAATGACAAAGAGGGTGCGCTCAAAACTTATGCATTTTTAAAAGAGTATCAAAAAGACAGCCCGCAAATGTTTGCCGTGAATCTTAGTCTGCTTAAAAATGCAGAATCAGAAAAAGATGAGTTGGGTATTGAAATTTATGCTAAAGATATTTTACGTCTGCAAGGTCTCACTCAAAATACTGCCGATTCTCCTTATGTGGATTTTGCTCTAGCACAAAGCTATATACGCACACAACGCGCAGATGAAGCTATTTCCGTGCTTGATAATCTACTTAAAAAAGATATAAATAACGATAATAAACAAAAGGCTTTATACCTTAAAGGCTCACTTCTTAAAACCCTGCAAAAAGATGCACAAAGCACATTTGAACAATGCACTGCTATCCCCTATGAGGGCGCTTGGAAAAACCTTTGTGTTCAAGCACTTGATATTCTCAAAGGCAATCCTTAATGTATAATTTTACGCAAGAGCAGCTAAGGCGCTATGCACGGCATTTTAGTTTGAAAGAATGCGGATTCAAGGGACAAGAGAAAATTTTAAAATCTAAAGTGTTAATTGTTGGCGCAGGAGGGCTTGGCTCACCTGTGGCATTTTATCTCGCAGCAGCAGGAGTGGGAGAGATAGGCATTATTGATGGAGACAATGTAGATTTAAGTAATTTACAAAGGCAGATTCTTCACACTACTGCAGAAGTGAGCACACCAAAGATAGAATCTGCTATGGCTAAACTCTCCGCACTCAACCCGGAAATCACACTCACTCCCCATTTTACTATGCTTGAAGCGCATAATGCACTTGAGATTCTCTCCCTCTATGATGTTATTGTTGATGGCACTGATAATTTTGCTACAAAATTCCTTATTAACGATGCGTGCGTATTACTCAATAAACCTTATTCACACGGAGGTATTTTGCGCTTTAGTGGGCAAAGTATGAGCATAAAGCCAAAAGAGAGTGCTTGCTATGCCTGCATATTTGATAGCCCACCGCCGGAAGGGAGCGTGCCAAATTGTGCAAGTGCAGGAGTATTTGGAGCAATTGCGGGAATGCTTGGCACAATCCAAGCCGCCGAAGTGCTTAAAATCATCACAGGCATAGGACAACCTCTTTATAATCAGCTCCTAAGTTTTGATGCTACTACGATGAATTTTCGCAAAATCAAGCTCAAAAAAAATCCAAAATGTCGTGTATGTGGAAATGAGGGTATCACACAGCTTCAAGAATATGCAAATCCTACGTGCGAAATCAAACTCTTTAGATAAGGTATATTGAGATAATACAGCAAAATAAGATGAGATACTATAAAATGATGTATAACGGACAACATAATGATGTGAATACTTGGTGTTCTTGTGATTTAATGGATATGAAAGGAAACAATGAATATGCCCTTATGGAATCCAAACCTATTTTAAATTGGCAAATGCCGATATTTAAGATTGATGAGAATGATGGTAAGATACTAACTGATCTTGTGCATAATGATTGTAGTTGGCATATCGTTTCGCCGCGATTTATGGAAGTTATGGGAGATTTAATTCAAGATTGCGTGCAATATTTGGATGTTGAGATACAGAGTAAAACGGGGGATTACTCAGGGTGCAAGGTTATGCATGTCATTAAATCACTTGACGCTTTGGATTATGAACGTTCTGTTTATAGATATATGGGTGAGAATAATGACTATTTGAGCATTACCAAAGCCGCGCTTATACGCTCAAAGCTTGATGAAAGCCATATTTTTAGATTAAAAGACGATGAGCTTCCCGTCTTTGTATCGCAAAAGTTTAGAAAAAGAGTAAGGGAAAATAATCTTTTAGGCTTTAGCTTTATGGAGCTTGGCGTGTATTAAAGGAATACATAAGGATAAACAATGACAAGAGAACAAGCGGCATTTAAACGAAATCTAATGAAAAATACCTTTTTACAGGATAGATTTGCCAACTATCTCCCAAAGTGGATTAAAATAGTGTAGAATTTATTTTGGAGGGCAATACAATGAATCTCAAACACTACAAAATTTCAAATATATATCTTAAATCTATATTTGCAACGTTTATCGTATTTTTTACTTTAAGTATTATGTATGGCAATGAAACTACTTGGAAAAAATTTCCAAATTGTAAGGTATATTTTGAAAAATATGAACCTGAGCGATTATCACATTGGGAAGAAAATAGTAACCATTTAGAAGATATGGAACCATGTGGTGTTCCCTTAGAGACTATTATAGAAACAAGTGATATAATACAAGCCTACAATAAATATCTCTCTTTTAGCTATGAACCACCTACCCATAACGAACCTCATAAGAGCAGAATAGACAAAAGCATATTGCAATCGAATCTACCAAGCAAGAATACAAAATACAATCCAGACTCTCTAACTGATGTAGATTATATTATCAATAAAGATACAATCCAAATAAATATAGAAGAAGAATGCGTATCTTCAACCATTATTTTCAAAAGAATAAATAATAAAATTCATATTGTAGAAACTTCATCAAACTGCTAAGATTTAGAGTCAAGTGATTTATTATAAATTAAAAAAAGAAAATATGCTTTGAGCAATTTGCAGCACAAGCACACTTACAATCCCCGCTAAAATACCAGCAAGTGCATCATCACCCACCACACCTAAGCCACCTTTTACCTTTTTATCAAGTCTGCCGATAAATGAGGGCTTATAAATATCAAAGATTCTAAAAAAGACAAAAGCTAAAATAAGTTCCCAAAGCCCAAAGCCGACGATTGACATTGCTAACCACATACCCACCAATTCATCAATGACAATACTTTTGTCATCGTGGGTTTGAGTGTGTTCTTCATAAATATCAATATGCTTTATTGCTACGAGTGCAATAAAAATACTTGCCAAAAAAAGTGTTTCTTGGGAATAATACACAATAGGCATACCCAAGATTAAAGCTAAAGCACTCCCTGCTGTGCCCGGAGCTTTGGGAGAATATCCACTATAAAATAGACTTAAAAATAAGTCTTTGATGAGTTTTTGCTTTTTCATTGGGATTGTGGGGTGTTTTTATTTTTACGAATAATACCATACTTCTTACGCTTTTCCCACAAGCTCTTGCGACTCATACCAAGTTTTTTGGCAAGCTCAATATCAGGATAACGACTCTCAAATTTGGTAATAATGATTTTTTCATATTCTTTCACAGATAGAATCTCCCCGCTTAACTCTACACTATTGGTTTGGCGCGAAATATCAATCACTTGTGGAAAAGCAATTTTTTCACTTGAGACAACCGAAACAATAACACTATGCTTTAAAGCCATCTCTAAAAAGTCTTTTCTATCGCTTTTTTTAAGTTCCTCAAGATTAGTAATGTAATAAACCTCATTCTTCTTTGGCGGCACACGAAAGATACTTTTCCAAGTTTCTTCTTTAAGCGAATAGAATTGGAAATGAATATGTTTCTCGCGTGCATATCGCATTGCATAAATATCTGCACTCCGTTGAGTATTGGTTTTAATCACAAAAGGTGGATTATATAAGAATGGCTCGGGTGTGCTAAGCTCACGCTCTATAAAGCTAAAATAACTCCGATAAAATTTAATTTCCTCATTAATCTCACGATAAGCTTTATAATGTGTTATTTTACGTATAAGTTCATCAACAATAAAAGGCTTAACAATATAATCTGTTACGCCATTACGCAAAGGCTTAATAACAGTATCATCATTTATGTATGCAATCATAAGAATCATAATAGCTTGTGGATATGTTTTGCTAAGCTCCATATAGCCTTCACCAATCGTGCCAAAAGAAGCTAAAATAACATCATAGTGATCTTTTTGAACATCTTTGAGTGAATGAGCAATAACACATTCTAAATGAGAATCGCTTATTTTATTGGCAATACTTTGTGCTAGATAAATTTCATTTTCAATAATTAAAACTTTCATACAAACTCCCCTTTATAATGAATTTTATACATCGTGCAGCCTCCTTTTTAATGCAAATCTTTTATATATGTATGCCAATTTATAAATCCCATACTTACACACGCCTCCACACATACACCTTCTTCACGACCTACAAAGCCTAATCCCTCTGTTGTAGTTGCCTTAATATTAATGTGTGCATTTGGCACTCTCAAAATACGAGCTATACATTCACGCATTGCGCTCTTATAAGGAGCAATTTTGGGTGTTTGCGCTATGATACTTATATCTGCATTATAAAGCTCATAACCCACACTTTGGGCAAAAGTATAAATTTCGCTCAACATCATTTTAGAATCTGCATTTTTATATGTCTCGTCTGTATCAGGAAACCACTCCCCTATATCACCTCCACCAATAGCCCCCAAAATCGCATCGCTCAAAGCGTGTAACACCACATCACCATCACTATGAGCTTTAAAGCCAAATGGGGATTCTATCTCAACTCCGCCAAGCCACATTTGCTTATTTTTTTCAAATTGATGCACATCTATGCCATTACCGATAAAAACTCTTTTTGAAGGCGGAGATAAACGTGTGATATGTGCCTTCAAATCACTACTAAAGGTTAATTTATTCATTAACTCACTTCCTTGCACAAAAGCAATTTTTTTACCAAGTGCGTAAAGTGCGGAGCTTTCATCACTAAAATCCTTGCTTGTGTCCTTAAGAGCTTCTTGTAAATCCTCTACTCTGCTTAATTGCGGTGTTTGAATAAGTTTAATGCTCTCACGTTTAAGATATTCTCCTTCATAAAAACTTGTATCTGCCACACCTACAAAAGGCACAACACAGGCTACACTTTCATCAAGTGCTTTTAACATTGTTTTAATAATAGAATCTGAACTATCCCATCGTGCCACATCGCTTACAAGAACAAGGGGCGTATCAACATATTTAAGAGCATTCCTAAGAGATTGACAGCGTGTTTGCCCACCTTGCACGACTTTATAAGGACTTATATTTTGCATATAAACATAATCTTTACTTGAGGCAGTCAAAATCACTTGTTTGAAAGAAAAATGATGAGTAAGATTGCGTGTAGCCACAAGCCATAATGGCTCTTCCCCCACGCGTAACCATTGCTTTTTACACCTAAAAGTCTGTGCATTTGAAGCACAAAATCTTGTAGAATCTCCTGCTGCCATCATAATAAGTGAAACATTATCTAAAACCAAATTCTTGTCCTAAACTCTATTTTAAAATCAGTATTGTATCACTTCAAAACAAAAAATAAACTAAAAATTGTTACTTAAATACCCATATTATTTAACTTTTTTTTAAAGAATCTAAGGTATATTTTGGAAATTTAAATAGCATAAATGCAAGTTTAAAATCAAATCATATTTTGGAGGACTTTCAATGAGAACACAATGGGTGCAACAGCGTGCGGACGATAAAATTCGCACACAACTTCACTATGCAAAAAAAGGCATTATCACAAAAGAAATGGAATATGTAGCTAATATTGAAAATATAAGCGCTGAACTTATACGGCAAGAAATTGAACGTGGCAGACTGATTATTCCCGCAAATATCAATCATACCAATCTTAAACCTATGGGAATTGGCATAGCTACACGCACTAAAATTAATTCAAATATTGGTAGCTCCTCACTTGCAAGCTCCATTGATGAAGAAGTAGAAAAAGTTAAAGTATCTATTAAATATGGTGCGGATACGATTATGGATTTAAGCACAGGTGGGGATTTAGATGAAATACGCACTGCAGTTATTCAAGCCTCAAGTGTGCCTATTGGAACGGTGCCTATATATCAGATTCTCTATGATGTAAAAAATGATATATTGCAGCTTGATATTGACACTATGCTTTCGGTGCTCAAAAAACAAGCTAAACAAGGGGTAAGTTATTTCACTATTCATTGCGGATTTTTACTTTCACATATGCCATTTGTTGCTAAACGAAAAATGGGTATTGTCTCACGTGGTGGTAGCCTTATGGCAAGTTGGATGATGCACTACCACAAAGAAAATCCTTTTTATGAGTATTTTGATGAGATTCTCAAAATTTGCCAAGAATATGATGTATCTCTCTCGCTTGGAGATTCCTTGCGTCCGGGTTGCTTGGCTGATGCGAGTGATGAGGCACAATTTGCCGAACTCAAAGTATTAGGTGAACTTGCTAAAAGAGCTTGGAAGGCTGATGTGCAAGTAATGATAGAAGGACCCGGACACGTGCCGCTTAACCAAATTGAACGCAATGTTGAGCTTCAAAAACAATATTGTAACCACGCACCTTTTTATGTGCTAGGACCTTTGGTTACAGACATTGCGGCAGGATATGACCATATCGCAAGTGCTATCGGTGCGTGTGTTGCCGCTTGGAAAGGAGTAGCAATGCTTTGTTATGTAACGCCAAAAGAACATTTAGGGCTTCCTAATGCCAAAGATGTGCGTGAGGGTATTTTAGCTTACAAAATTGCTGCACACGCTGCAGATATTGCTCGTGGGCGTATAGGTGCGCGTGATAGAGATGATGCAATGAGTGATGCACGATATAGTTTTGATTGGAATAGACAATTTGAACTTGCCTTAGACCCAGATAGAGCGCGTGAATACCACGATGAAGCCTTACCCCAAGAAGTATTTAAAGATGCCGAATTTTGCTCAATGTGTGGTCCAAAATTCTGTAGCTATAAAATCTCACAAGATATTTTTAAAGCCCATAATGCTAAAGAATCTGAAGATACTCAACCTCTAGCATCAAATCAATGATAAGGAGAATTATATGGGAAATTTATTTGTCTGCCTCGTTAATTATACAAAACCACTTGAGGAAGTGCTCCAAAAGCTTGATGCTCATCGTGCTTATCTTAAAAAAGGTTATGACAAGGGGATTTTACTCGCCTCAGGCGCTAGAATCCCTAGAGATGGTGGCATTATTATTGGTAAATTTGCAAATAAAGATGAAGCTTTAAGCTTTTCTCAAGCCGACCCTTTTACGCAGCATAATCTCGCACGATATGAGATTTTTGAGTTTGAGCCTATACTTCACGCACAAATACTTACAGATTTTTTAAAACAATAATTTTAAAATCTCTAATATCTATAATAAGAAATGCCATAGCTGACAAAAATACGAATTTTAGTTTTGCTTGTGGGACGTGGATAGTCTTTATAGGCAATTTCTATTGTGCGCTCACTATTGCGGTCTAATAGCATATAATTTGAAGAAACAATTATTTTAAGCCCGCTAATATCGCCATTAGGGTGGAGATAAAATTCCACTGCACTTAAACCTTCCTGCCCCAAACGCAATGCACTCGGTGGATATTGCAAGTAACGTTGTGTAATGCGCCCAATATCTCGTAAATGATTGACTAAAAATTCTTGTTCAGCTAATCCATAATCACCAAATTCAGCTCCATAAAGTTCCTCAATGTCCCTTTGTGCAAAGTTATCCACATTTGGAAATTTCGCAAGAGCTTTAACACGACTTTTAGGCTTAAGAGTTTGTCTTGATTTACCTTTCCCTTCATAAAGACTTAAAGAGCCAAAATCAAAAGGCTGTGAGGCATTCAATGGAGAATGTGGTTTGGGAATGTATGTGGAAGAATATTGTTTAGAAAACGAGCTTGATGTCTGCTGTTGTGTATTTTGCATTGATTCTAGCTCTCCACCGCCCAAGATTTGGAATCCGGCTACTTTCATACGCGTATCGGTAGAAGTTCCTTTCTTAAACTGCATTTGTTTAAAATGTATAAGCAAGAAAGCAATAATTATTATATGAAACAAAAATGATATAGTGAACCACAACCAAAGGCGGGAGGGAAAATGTGTAGGAATTTTATATGTCATTATGACTTGTCATTATGGAGATACTTAGAAAGTCGTTCTTGCTTTTGTTCCAAAAGTTTGCTAAATTGGTCATCAAAACGTAATCTTTCCTGTGCGCTAATGTTTTGTGGAATAGGATAGCGGTCAATTAAAGTTGTATTTGCAGCTCCAATAAGTATCAAATACCGATAGCCATTAGATTCTATAGTAAGAATACGATGTTTAGAATCAAGGTTTTTTTGTGATACCACTTCTATTTTAGTAGGGTCAAATGCCTCTTTTTGAGAGCCAAAACGCCCAAGATAATGTCCAAATTGCTTTTTATTTACCACATATCGCTTTACAAACCATAGCACGAGCACGAGCATACCCATTACAGCCAAAACTGCTACATATCGCCACGTATCAATTCCTATATCATTCTTAAAAGGCAAAATACTCTCTTGTTTCTTATTGTGTGCCTCTAAGGGCTGGGGAGTTATATCAATAACTGGCACTTGTGCTTGATGGGACTTTTTTAAAAGTTTTTCAATCTCACTTTGTGGTGGTATGATTTTATTAAAAGTAATTTTAAGCGCACGAGATGCTCTGCTCACACTTACATCTATAAATTTCGTATCTCCTATACCTAATACATAAAGGTTATTTTGAATATTAAAAATTTGCATTTCATTCACAAAAAAATTTTTAAAGCTTTGATTACGAGATTTTGCTTGTAAATCAGGAAATATGACACCTTTATAACCATTTTGTTCTGTTAAACGTGGGGCTTTGCTATAAGCATCGCTTAATGTGAGAATCAACTCAAGCATATTGCCTTCTTGCTTTATCTCCATATTTTGCACTTGCACTTGAGCATAGAGTATATTTGCAGATAAAGCAAAAAACAAGAGAAATATATGAATTCTCATTTGTTTCTCTCGCTTGATTTATTTTTTCTCACGTGTGAGATAATATACAATCGCATTAGAATCTAAAATTTCATTAATACGAATAGCAAGATTGCGTTCATAAACCATTACTTCACCCTTTCCAATTACACGTCCGTTAATAAAAATCTCAACACTCTCTCCAGCAGGCTTGCCGAGGTCTATAATGGAGCCTTTTTCAAAACGCAAAATCTCACCAAGTGGAATTTTTGTGCTGCCAAGCTCGGCATTAAATAATGCCTCCATATCCAAGAGTCCCGTATAGTTTTTCATCATATCTTCAAGATATGTAGCAAGTTCTATCTCTTTGGCTGAATGGATACGTTGCTTATCTAAAATACTTTCGCCTGCCATTATAACTCCCTAAAAATTAATCTACACGCCTTATATATATGCTACATCGTCCATTATCAAGCCGAAAATGCAATCCGTGGTCATAATTTTTAATCAAACGATGTCCCAAAAAATCAGGCGTAGAAATATTAAAGCTTTTACCGAGTTCTTGTGTCATTACCTTTGCTCTTCCAACGGTAAGATTCGCTAACTCTTTTGCCATATCTTCTAGCGCTTGTTCATCTGGATTCTCTTCACCCAAAAACTCTACGCAAAAAATACGCAAAAATGCTTTATCAAAAAGCAAATACACATTATTATGTGTGCCAATCATACTAATCCTGCTTAAATACCCCTTTTTAAGCGGCATAATTGAATCATGGGGTGTTTTATTAATGCTGTTTTGCACAATATCAAAAAAACTACGATGAATAATATCCATACCAAACCACCTTTACCTTACAAGATAATATTATATAGCATTATACAATATACAATTAAAATATTGAAGTCTATATTTCAAGCAGGTTTAAAATTACATTTTTTTTGACAAAATTCACCTACAAAACAATTTTCACACATTGGTTTCAAAGCCTTGCAAGTATAGCGACCAAAAAGCACAAAGGCTTGATGAAGAGTAGAAAGTTGCGTTTTAAAAACTTGTGTAAGCTCTTTTTCCGTCTCAAGAGCGCTTTTAGCTCCACTCAATCCCAAGCGATGAGAAACGCGAAACACGTGTGTATCTACCGCCATATAATTTTGCTCAAAAAATTCTATAAGCACTACATTAGCAGTTTTTTGCCCTACACCTGCAAGAGTCTTTAACTCCGCTTGTGTAGTTGGTATCTCCCCATTAAAATCATTCATTACTTGATTCGCCATTGTGATAAGATGTTTAGCCTTATTGTTAAAAAATGAAACAGATTGAATCAAAATCTTAATATCTTCAAGATGTGCTTGACTTAAAGTCGCTACATTTGGATAAGCCTTAAATAATGCTGGCGTTACAAGATTCACACGCTTATCTGTGCATTGAGCTGAAAGCATTACGCATACGAGCAACTCATAAATATTATGATATACAAGTTCAGTTTTTGCATCACCATAATGTTCTAAAAATCGCGATTTGATAATCTCAATTTCTTTTTTATTGTGCTTTTTAAAATCCTTTGATTTGGATACAGATTTTTTTATAACTTTTTGTGTTGCCAAGATACTTTCACTTTATGGGTTCAACAATAATCAATTTTGCTTCAGAATCTCGCAAAGCTACCTGTGTGCCCTCAATTATTACTGCAACTGCCAAATGATTAATTGAATGACTCACTACACGACATACTTTATCTTTAACTATACCAAAAGATATGAATCTGTCTTTAAGTGCATTATCTTGCGTATCACAGCGCACTATTTTGCACTCTTCTCCAAGATTACAATCATAAAGCGTCATTTTAATCCTTTGCTCACTATCCTTGTTTGTGCTTTTAAAAAGCACAATTATAACTCAAATCAGATAACAAGATTACTCCTCATTTTTATTTGTTATTATTCTTGTTGTGGGATATTGAGGTTATCTTGAGGTAATTGGGTAGAATCAAGCATCTCTGGTGGCGCATCTATACTTTCATCAAGCGCATTTGAAATATTATTTAAAAGTTTTTCCACTGGCTTTAAGATTCTACCCACCATTTCAAAAGGGCTTAATAAAATATCTTCTACAACACTCACTTCACTCTTTGGATTATCAAGTGTGCCCTTTAGCATAATTCCCGTAGTTATTTTGCCATCATTCCCTAAAATAACATAATTAAGTAATGGGATAGTATTAATAATATCCGTTAAAGTCTTGAGAGTAGAGGCTTTTAACACTATATCCAGTTCCTTATTCTTTAACTCAACAAGTCCTCCACCCTCCACATCAATAGAACTTCCCTCCAAATTAATATTCTCAAGCACCAAATACTCATCATTAATAACAAGATTTATCTTTCCATTTTTAATCTCATAACCATTTGCACCAAGTCCGGGTTTGCGAAAAGTTAGCAACGCAGGAATTGTATCGATGAGTGCAAGAACATTTTGCACAATGGCTAAATCTTGATAAATCGTATTTTGCATACTAATTTCGCCTTTAAGTATGCCCTCATCATAAATGCCCTTAAAATTAAAAAGTCCTCCACGAAAAATATCACGTTGCCATACACGATTAAGAAACTTATCGCTAAAATTGCTCAAACGTAAAACTGCACGTGAATATGCCATATCTACATTTGCCACTCCATTGCCATAGGTAACATCAGCTCGTATTATCCCATCACGCAAAGTAATCGATGCTACGTCTGATGGAATCACATATTGGTTGAGATAAAAATCCATATTACGTGTCTCAAGATAAACAATATGTGGTGAGAGCTTATTTTCACGCTCATATCTTTGTTTTGCTCTAATAAATTCTTCTTGTTTTCTACGTTGCTCTAGAGTAAGAATCTCTTCTTTCTCATTTTCTTGTTTAATCTGTGCGAGTGCGGGAATCTTGCTTGAAAAAACTTCGTCAATGCGCAGATTATATCCATCAAGAATAATTTTAACAACATTACCCTCTTTTATAAATGTAAATTTTTTATTTTTTGAATCAATGAATATACCGCTCTTATTAATTACTCCCTCAAGGAAGAAATGACTTAAACGTTGAGCATCTTTATCGTAAAGTGGATAGGTTAGATTATCTACTTTAGCATTTAAGTGCATCGTTTCAAAATCCTTTGTCCAAAGCTTAATTGAACCATTTGGTATGCCAAAATACTGCAAAATAGGTGAATATGGATAAATTTTGGCAATATCACTCAATTCAAATACACTCTCTTCTCCTATGCGAATTTTCATACCAAAATCTGGCAAAGTAATAATTTTATCTTCTCCTAAATCTCCTATAATACTAATTTTTTTAAGATTACTTTTATCAATTTTCACAATCTCTTCACTAAAACCTTTTTGTGATTCTTCATAAATAGCTTGAATAATCCGCTTTGTTAATTCATCGCTTTCTTTTGGTATTTTCGGTAAAGACTTAGCTTGAGAGAGATTCTGTGAGCTAAGAGCAAACTTATCAATAAGCAAATCTCCTTGTAACTTAGAATCTTGTAGATTCCATAAGATATTAAGTATGCCCTGAATATTATTAGCATAATTAATTTTTGTATTAAGAAGCTGTATATAAGCTCTATTGGGCGCATTAACAAAAATAAGATTGAAATTATCTGCTATAAGCTTTTGCCCTCCTGCTTCTAATGTCGTATTTGGCGTAGTGATATTACCATTAACAAATGTATGAATCCGTTTATCTTTGCTCTGTATATCAATATTGAGATTTACCTCTAAATTAGAATCTACGCTGCGCAAAGGCACATTAATGTGATATGTATGAAGCAAATCACTCAACTCATTGTTAAGCATAGCATTATGAGAACGAATGGCAATTTGAACACCAAACGGCTGGGTAAAAATATTACTTATTGTAACTTCAGAACCATCAAGATTCATATTTGTAAAAAATGGCTCTTTGAGCAAAAAAGTAAGTTTTTCATCTCGCATATACAAAATCGCTCGTGTAGCCTCAATAGGCTTAAGATGAGGTGCAAGATAAACCTTTGGAGATTCGATAGCTAAATCAAGAGCAAGCGTTTTTTGGAGTTGAGCAAAAAAATGCTTATTAAGTGTGCTTTGAAATCTAAGAGAATGGAGTTTGAGAACATCATAATGCACATTTTTAAATAACCAATTATTAAGTGTTGGATTATTGAGCTTTAAAATATAAGGCTTAATGCTTTCAAGGTTATAAAGGTGAGAACTGGAAGCTTCCATATTGATTTTGTGAAAATCTGTAATACTATGCACAAAAAGCGTAGGTTGTTCCGGGTCATTAGTTGGTTCTTTAGGTGAAATTGCTATGTTCATTTCAAGTGTTTTTTTGAGTGGTTGGTAGGAAAATTTTCCTTGCACTTGCAAACCAAACTGCAAAAAATCAAGTTGATAAATAAAAAGATCTATAATTTTATTATTATCTTCTACACCCATTCGTGCAATAAATGTGGGCGAGTTAATAACATACTCTTTACCATCATAATGCACACTTCGCTGAAGTTTATCTGCAAAAACAAGATTCTTAATATCAAGTTTTTCAAAATAAGAAGTAACAAATAAAAACTTCTTAATCCAGCCCAATATCTCATCAGCACTCATAGATGTATCTTCTTTGTCCTGTAATTGGGAATTATCTTCAGTTTGCCACGCCGAGATGTCAAGTTTTTGTATTTCTAAAATCAACTTGTTATTTAATCTAAGATACAATCCCTCAATATGAGTCTTTCCAAAACTAATAGAAGGACTATAAATACCATTGGAAAGAACCTTATATCCTATAATTGAGAGCGAAAGTAAAATGAGTAAAAAAATAACTATACTTGCAATGCTTTTGGATTTTTTTATTATCATTGTTATAACCATATTGTTTTATTTGCTTCACCCTGTGCAAACTGAACGCATAATCAATCTGCCCAAAGGCTCACTGCCCAAAATTATAGCATACTTAAATGATAACGGGCAACACATTAATAAATTAGACACTCTTTTTATTCGTTTCTTAGGACAACCACAAAGTGGATATATTGATATGAAAGCTGAATTGTTACCTAAAGGTGCATTTTTTAAATCTCTTGTAAGCTCAAAAGCTGCAACTAAAGAAGTTACACTGATTCCAGGTGAAACTCTGTATTATTTCATTCGCATACTCTCCCAAAAATTTAATCTTTCTACAGAAGAACTCCAAAGCGCTTATGATAAGTATTTTCCTTATCCTGATGGCGTGATTTTTCCCGATACCTATAGCCTTCCTGTTGGTATTAAAGAAGATGAAATAATGAAGATTCTCTATGAAATCTCCATAAAACGACACGAACAAAATGCGATAAAGCTACTCGGCTCATACAATCAAGAACAATGGTTTAAAAATGTGAGTATTGCTTCTGTGGTGCAAAAAGAAGCAGCAAATAACGAAGAAATGCCCATTGTTGCAGCCGTAGTGTTTAATCGTATCAAAAAAAATATGCCTCTGCAAATGGACGGCTCACTTAATTATGGGCAATATTCACATTCTAAGATTACACCTGAACGTATCCGTAATGACAATAGCCCCTATAATACTTATAAAAATAAAGGTGTGCCACCATATCCTGCTGGAAGCGTAAGCCTACAAGCCATTGAAGCGGTGCTTAAGCCTGCTGATGTGGATTATCTCTATTTTGTACGAGATAGAGCCACAGGCACACATAAATTTAGTAAAACTTACGAAGAACATCGTAGCTATTTCTAAGTTTTATTTGCTTTTAAGTTAAATTGTTTCATAGTTAGCAAGTTAAATTTTTTGTTTAACTTTTAAGTATTGTGATGAATATCTTAAAAGCCATACAAAGATATTTTCAATCTCTAAAAAGGAAAAAAATGTTTGAGAAAATTGCTATCATAGGCGGCTCTGGCAATGTCGGTTCTCATATTGCATTCTTAGGTGCTATGCGACATATTGCAAAAGAGATTCTCCTTTTTAGCAATGATATTCCTCGTTGCAAAGGTGTAGGGCTTGATATTTCCCAAGCTGCAGCTATTTTTGATATTCCTATTCTTATTAAGGGTTGTAATAGCTATGAAGAAATAGCTGAAAGTGAAGTGGTTATTATCACCGCTGGATTTCCACGCACACCAAATATGACGCGTAATGATTTGCTTCTTAAAAATGCAAGTATTATACAAGAAATCAGCTCAAATGTCGCTAGAATCGCTCCTCAATCCTTACTAATTGTTGTTTCAAATCCACTTGATGCAATGTGTCTTGTAGCAAAGCAGTGGAGTAAGTTTGAAAAAGAACGTGTCATCGGTATGGCAGGGATTCTTGATAGTGCACGACTTACCTATGAAAGCAAAGTAATGCTTGGAGATTTTAACAAACATATACAATCGTATGTAATAGGCTCTCATAGCGATGATATGTTACCCTTGCTACGTCATTGCCTATGTGAGGGCAAAGTTTTTACTGATATTTTCACTCCTAAAATGCAAGAGGAGCTCATCAAGGAAACAAAGGGGGGTGGAGCTAAAATTGTAAATTATTATCAGAAAGGCTCAGCGTATTTTGCTCCTGCAAGCGGGGTGATAAAAATACTTGAAGCTATTAGCACTCTAAATGAGGAAATACTCGTATGTAGCGTATTTACAGAGGGTGAATATGGAATAAAAGATATTTATCTTGGACTTCCAATTAAACTTGGCAAAAAAGGAGTAGAACACATTGTAGAATTACCACTAAATCAGCAAGAGCAGGAAATGTTAAATATTTCCACACAAGGTATCAAAGAACAAGTTGAGATTCTTAAAGATAACAAGTTGTTGTATTAAAGAATCTTAAAGTAGATTTATTCTAAAACGAGAAAGGAAGGGAAATGGGAATCAAAAAAGCACCGCAAAATGTGCCGGTATGGGTCGATGAGACACGTTGTAAAGCGTGCGATGTATGTGTGTCGCTCTGTCCGAGTGGCGTTTTAGGTATGAGAAAAGACGAACATAAAGTTCTAGGGAAAATCATCTCTGTAGCTTATCCAGAAAGTTGCATTGGTTGTAGAGAATGCGAACTGCATTGTCCTGATTTTGCGATTTTTGTTGCTGATAAGGAAGAATTTAAGTTTGCTAAGGTCAGCAAAGAGGCACAAGAACGTGCTGCAAAAATCAAAGAAAATAAATTTATGGTGATATAAGGAGAGAAAATGCGTGAGTTAATTACAGGAGGAAATGAACTTGTCGCGTTAGCTGCGATAGAGTCAGGTTGTCGTTTTTTTGGTGGCTATCCCATTACGCCTTCAAGCGAAATTGCCCACGAGATGAGTGTTGAGTTACCAAAAATTGGAGGAAAGTTTATTCAAATGGAAGACGAAATTAGCGGTATCGCTGTGGCATTAGGAGCATCAATGAGTGGTGTCAAAGCGATGACTGCCACTTCTGGACCGGGTATATCTCTTAAATCTGAACAAATTGGTTATGGTTTTATGGCTGAGATTCCTCTTGTGGTAGTTGATGTAATGCGTGGAGGACCTTCCACAGGACTACCTACACGTGTATCGCAAGGTGATATTAATCAAACCAAATCTCCAAGTCATGGTGATTTTTGTTCAATCGCTCTTGCAGTAGGAAACCTTCAAGAGGCTTATACACAAACTATTCGTGCTTTTAATCTTGCTGAAAAGTATATGACACCTGTTTTCTTGCTTCTTGATGAAACAATAGGGCATATGCACGGCAAAACACTTATTCCTGATTTAAAAGACATTAAGCCTACAATTTACAATCGCGAAGAATTTAAAGGTGACCCAAAAGATTACCAACCTTATGGTGTTGCGCAAGACAAACCTGCTGTCCTTAATCCATTCTTTAAGGGTTATAAATACCATATTACAGGGCTTCATCACGGAGGAAGTGGATTCCCAACTGAAGATGAAAAGCTTTCGCAAAATCTCATTGACAGACTTTTTAACAAAATTGAATCCCACATTGATGATATTGTGGAATATGAAGAATATGAGCTTAATGATGCAGAGATTCTCATTATCGCTTATGGTTCTGTTTCGCTTTCTGTAAAAGAGGCTATTCATACTTTAAGAAAACAAGGTGTGAAAGTGGGGCTTTTCCGTCCTATCACAATGTGGCCTAGCCCTGCAAAACAGCTTAAAACATTGGGCAAAAAGTTTGAGAAAATTCTTATGATTGAACTCAATAAAGGACAATACAAGCAAGAAGTGGAACGTATTATGCAAAAAGATATTACTTTCCTAGGCAAGGCTAACGGACGCAGTATTTCGCCCACAGAGATTATCACAACAATCAAGGAGATGTAAGATGGCTTTTAATTACGAAGAATATTTACGAATGGACAAAATGCCAACACTTTGGTGTTGGGGCTGTGGCGATGGTGTTATCTTAAAAAGTGTGATACGCGCTATTGATGCACTTGGTTGGAATATGAATGATGTGTGTATAGTAAGTGGTATTGGTTGCTCAGGAAGATTTTCTTCATATGTAAATTGCAACACTGTGCATACTACACACGGGAGGACAATGGCTTATGCTACAGGTATTAAGCTTGCCAACCCAGATAAAAAAGTAGTTGTTATCTCTGGTGATGGAGATTCTATGGCGATTGGCGGGAATCATACAATTCACGCTTGTCGGCGCAATATTGACCTTAACCTTGTAATGATTAATAACTTCATTTATGGGCTTACTAATTCTCAAACTTCGCCTACTACACCTAAAGATTTTTGGACGGTTACGGCGCAATATGGTAATATTGACCCTAATTTTGACCCTTGTGAAGTAGCGAGTGCAGCAGGAGCAAGTTTTGTTGCTCGTGAAAGTGTGCTCACTCCCAAAAAACTTGAAAAAGTCCTTATGGAAGGCTTTACCCATAAAGGATTTAGCTTTTTTGACATTCATAGTAATTGCCATATTAATCTTGGTCGTAAAAATAAAATGGGTGAAGCAACATCTATGCTTAAATGGATAGAATCTCGCCTTGTGTCTAAAAGTAAATTTGATACACTTTCTGCAGAGGAACGTGTAGGCAAATTCCCCACTGGAATCCTTAAACATCAGACAGATAGAATTGAATATTGTCAAGCGTATGAAGAGGTAATTAAAAAAGCTCAAGCTAAAGGGGGACACTAAGATGATGCATCAATTACGATTTACGGGTGTAGGAGGACAAGGTGTGCTTTTGGCAGGAGAAATTCTCGCTGAAGCACAAATTAAAGATAAAGGTTATGGAGTAAAAGCGGCAACTTATACGAGCCAAGTGCGTGGAGGACCAACAAAAGTGGATATTCTATTGAGTAATGAAGAAATCCTTTATCCCTATGCAAATGAGGGCGAAATTGAGTTTATGCTTTCTACAGCACAAGTGAGTTATGATTCTTTTAAAAATGGTGTAAAAGAAGGGGGTGTTATTGTTGTAGAGCCCAACCTTGTGCGACCAAGCCAAGAGGATTTTAAAAGGTTTAAAATTTATGAGATTCCCATTATTACGATTGCTAAAGAAGAGGTGGGCAATGTCGTAACACAATCTGTTGTAGCACTTGCTATTACAACTACCTTTACTCAATGCGTAGATAGAAATCTTGTATTCCAAACAATGATAGAAAAAGTGCCTGCTAAAGTTCAAGAAGCAAACAAAAAAGCTTTTGAGCTTGGTGAAAAGTATGCAAAAGAAGCCAAAGTGAGTTCATAACTCATAATTGAGAGAGTAAGAGATTTTGCTCTCTCAAATCTTAAACTTTCTGTTCTTTACTTACCTTTTTACATTAAGTGTCCCATCTTTAAATACAACTTCTAAAAAACCATTTTACATTGTTATATTATTTTTGATAGAATCCCCTAAACATTTTACTTCATAAAGGATTCTCTTGGCACATACGGCATTTGAAACAAGCTTGGACACTTTGCTTGAAGAACCAAAAATGTATCGTGTTTTGCTTTTAAATGATGATTGGACAGCAATGGATTTTGTAGCGCGCATTCTTATGGAAGTGTTTGACAAAACTTCTGATGAAGCTACAGCAATTACACTTAAAATCCATAATGATGGAAAAGGCGTATGCGGTATCTACACTTATGATATCGCTGAGCTCAAAATGCAAATTGTAAGTCAAATGGCGAAACAGCACGGATATCCCTTGCGCGTCATTACTGAAGAAATGCCTTAACGAGGAATATTAATGATAGGGCAAAACCTCACACTTGTATTTAATGAATCTATTGATATTGCACGTGAAATGCGACATAATATACTCACAACAGAACATCTTTTCCTTGCTACCCTGAACAACACGCAAGGTATGTCTATTTTAAAAAAATGTGGCGGTAATATCCAAGAAATGCGCCGAATGACAAATCTCTATTTACAAAAATATGTCCCTTTCTCTCACGAGCTCACTAAAAATCCAAAACAAACACCAGCACTTGATAGAATCATTGAAGCAATGGTAAAACACGCCCAAAATAGCAATCGTCAAAATATAGATGTTGGCGATTTACTTGCTTCAATTATGGAGGAAAATCAAAGTTTTAGCACACAGATTCTCAAGTCTCAAGGCATAGATAGATTAAGTGTATTAGAAATTATTACTCATCAAGAACAAGAGCAAGATATATATCAAGAGCAAAAAGAATCACCACGAGATATAAATGAAAGCTACCTAAACAAATACACAAAAAATCTTTCTACTCTTGCCAAAGAAGGAAAAATTGACCCAGTAATTGGACGAGAGGAAGAGATTTGGCGTGTAAGTGAAATCCTCGCTCGGCGCAAAAAAAATAATCCTATCCTTGTAGGAGAGCCAGGCGTAGGCAAAACTGCCATAGCCGAAGGCTTAGCACTTGAGATTTACCATAAACGACTCCCAAAAGTGCTACACAATGCACAAATTTTTGCACTCGATGTAGGTGCAATGATTTCAGGAAGTAAATATCGTGGCGATTTTGAAAAACGTCTCAAAGGTGTGCTTAAAGAAATAACACAAATGCCTCATAGTGTGCTTTTTATTGACGAGATTCATACTATTGTAGGTGCAGGAGCCACTTCTGGGTCAAATCTTGATGCGTCAAATCTCCTTAAACCTGCCCTTGCCAATGGTTCATTGCGATGTATTGGAGCGACCACATTTGCTGAATTTAAGACGCATTTTGATAAAGATAAAGCTTTATTACGCCGCTTTAGCAAGATAGAAGTCAAAGAACCAAGCTTAGAAGATTGCTATAAAATTATTGAGGGCTTAGCCCCTATTTACGAATCTTATCATCATATTAAATATACAAAAAATGCGCTCAAAGCCTGTGTGGATTTATCTGCAAGGTATGTAAGTGATAAATTCCTTCCTGACAAAGCTATTGACTTACTTGATGAAGTGGGTGCAAATATGAGAATCTATCACAACAAAATAGATTCGACCCCAACTATTACAATTAAAGATATAGAATCTATCCTTAGCAAAAGTGTGCATATTCCCAAAAGTTCTATAAGCAAAGATGAAGGAAAATCTCTACAAAATCTCTCTGCCAAACTCAAAGAGCGGATTTTTGCGCAAGATAAAGCTATTGATGAGCTAAGCAATGTTATTAAAACAAACAAAGCAGGGTTAAGTGAAGGCAATAAACCCATTGGTAGCTTTGTTTTTGCTGGACCAAGTGGTGTGGGAAAAACAGAACTTGCAAAAGAGTTAGCACGAATACTTGGCATAGGCTTTGTGAAGTTTGATATGAGCGAATATATGGAATCCCATTCTATTTCGCGTCTTATTGGAGCTCCTGCTGGATATGTAGGCTTTGAACAAGGAGGTTTACTTGTAGATGCGGTGCGTAAAACTCCTCATTGTGTTTTATTATTTGATGAAATAGAAAAAGCTCATCACGATATTTATAATATTTTATTACAAATGCTTGATGCGGCAAGTTTAACCGATAATACAGGGAATAAAGCCGATTTTAAAAATGTAATTGTTATTATGACAAGTAATGCGGGTAGCCAAGATGCAAATACTCTTGGTTTTAACGCCAATTTACAAGGCAAAAATGATGTAGCGATAAAATCACTCTTTTCTCCTGAGCTTCGTAGCCGCATTGATAGAATCATTGCATTTAATCCACTTGGCTTACGAGAATACAAACTGATAGCTAAAAAATATATTGATGACATTGCTACTTCATTAAAAGCACGTCAAATTCATCTTAGCATAGATTCTAAAGCACTTAATTATCTTGCTTCACAAAGTATGGATAAATCTCTTGGCGCGCGGGAGATGAAAAAAATCATTGATAGTCAAATTAAACTTGCTCTTAGTGATGAAATTCTCTTTGGTGCGCTTAAAAAAGGTGGGAATGTAAAAATTACGATTGCTCCATTGCCTAGCCCACATATTACACTCCTATGCGATAAACCCTCACATAAGCCTAAAATTACTTCCAAACGCAAAAAAAATGTTGCCAAATCTTTTTAATTTTTCTTGGGAAGAAAATCTTGCTTGTGTGTATCGCTCAACATTTGAAAGCTTTAATGGATATTTTAAACCCACTGCAGACTTTACACGGCATACTCAACTTATCGGTTTAGAAAAAGAAATTACTGCCTTAAAAAATAATACACTTGCCTTTATGCAAGGAAAAAAAGCTTCTCACGCTTTGTTGTGGGGAGCTAGAGGTTGTGGCAAAAGCTCCTTAATTCACTTTGTATTAAGTCATTTGCTCTCACCTACTTCACCCTTACGCGTCATAGAAATCAGTAAGGAATCTTTAGGAATTGTGCCTATGGTGCAAGATTGTGTGCGAGAATTACCTTATAAATTTATAATCGTATGTGATGATTTATGTTTTACTCCTTATGAGGAGCATTACAAATCCCTTAAAACACTCCTTGAAGGCTCTTTTGAAAATAAAGCACATAATATTCTTTTTTACACTACTTCAAATCATCGCCACCTCATTACAGAATCTTACGCTCAAGATACTCTTCATCTCAATGATGCTCAAGATGAGATTCTTTCTTTAAGTGATAGGTTCGGGCTCGTGCTAGGATTTTATACCCTTAGTCGCACTGAATTTATGCAGATTCTCAAAATACTTCTTAACGTGCCACTTGATGAAAATATCAAACAAAAAGCATTACAATTTAGTGCTATCAAAGGTTCGTGTAGCCCACGAATTGCTCAAGAGTTTTGCACACTCTATTACAATGGGATCCTTTAAGTAAGCTTCTACTTTCTTAAACATAAATCATCTCTTATATTTACACAAATAACAAATTTCTTTGTTATAGTTGTTTTTATATAAAACACTAAAGGAGTATATTTATGAAAAATATAATGTTATCAAAAGTTTTATTAAATCTAGTAGCTATTATAGGCTTGATAAATGCTGATACTGCAATGGCAGAAGAAGCTGTGCATTCATCTCATATGCACCAACATAAGAAAAAATCTCCCACTATTTCAGAGACAATGATGAATTCAATGCATAAACCTATGATGGATACAACATTTGCAGAAAGTGATAATATAGATTTAAACTACCTTTCAAATATGATTCCTCACCATCAAGGCGCGATTGACGCTTCAGAAATACTTTTAAAATATTCTAACAATCAAAAAGTAAGATCTCAAGCTCAAGCAATTATTAAAGAACAAAAAGCTGAAATTAAGGAGTTTCAAAATCTTCTCCCACAGCTTCAAGAACAAAAGAATCTTTATAGCCCTAAAGAAGTAACACTCTTTAATAACCAAGCTAAAGCAGATATGGATACTATGATGAAGAATATGAACGCAACTAAGCTTACTCACCAAATTGACCGCGATTTCCTTGAAGGTATGATTCCTCACCATCAAGGCGCGATTGACGCTTCAAAACAAATATTACAATACACGCAAAATGAAAATATCAAGAATATCGCTAAACGTATTATTCAATCTCAAGGACAAGAAATTGAGACATTCAAAACCATTCTTAAGACTATCAAGTGAATCTAAAAATGCAGGGGTTAAAAAAACTCTTGCACATACCAAAACAACAAACAAACATTGTGTTGCAAAAGCTATACAAATAGGCAAAATACAAAAGTTACGCATTATGCGCCTAAGCAAGTATGGTGCATATCTTGGCACACTGCCACAAGATTCTATACAACATAGAGAATCTACTTATTCCGCACAGATTTTTACAGAAGTGCTTTTACCTAATAAATTCCTTCCCCCACAAAGTGCAATCAATGATGAATTAGAAGTATTTGTGCTTACAGATTCAGAGGATCGGCTTGTTGCGACTACACAAACTCCAAAAGCACAATATGGCGATATAGTAGAGCTTGAAGTAATAGATTATGCCTCTTTTGGCTGCTTTTTAGACATAGGCGTTGATAAGCATATTTTTATGCCAACTCAAAACCCTACACGCTTTAAATTGCACCAAAAAGTAGTTGTAGTTATTACACTTGATAAACAATCACGCCTTATTGCTAAAACTAATATCAAATCTTATCTCAAACCCGCACCAATGCTACTATTACACAAAAAAATAAAAGCATTTGTCTTTGAGCAAACACCTTTAGGTTTTGGTTGTGTGATAGAAAATGCTTATTATGGCTTACTTTATCATAATGAATTACCACAAGGGATTACATTAAATATAGGCACACACATTGATGCTTACATCAAAAATACCTCATCACATTCACACCAACGCTCTGATGGCAAACTTGACCTCACACTTAATCCTCCACACTCACAAGAACAAAAGCAATTTTTACTTAATCAAATGCCCTTAGCACTTGATTTTTCTGCCTCGCCCCAAAAAGTCTTTAATACTCTACAAATGAGCAAAAAACTTTTTAAACGACTTATTAATGAACTCACAAGAGAAGGTAAGATTGAATTCATAAGTCACAAGCGTATGTTTGAACGCATCAATAAACCTCAAAAAAAGGAGATTTTATGACAGCACTCATCACTGGAGCATCATCGGGTTTTGGTAAAGCAATCGCTCGGCTTTTTGTCCGCAATGGGCACAAAGTAATTATTCTTGCACGAAGAGAAGAACGAATAAATACGCTACAAAATGAGCTTGGTGCATTATGTGAAAAAATTATATGCGATGTGCGAGATACACAAAAAATAGAATCTGCACTCAAATTGCTTCCTCAAGAATTTCAAAACATTGATGTGCTTATCAATAATGCAGGTTTAGCACTTGGTTTAACCAGCGCGGATAAAGCAAATATTGCCGATTGGGAACAAATGGTAGAGGTTAATATCTTAGCTCTCATAAAGCTTACGCATCTTATTTTGCCCCAAATGGTAGCTCAAGGTTATGGGCATATTATCAACATTGGCTCAATCGCAGGCACCTACTCCTATCCGGGTGGCAATGTGTATGGTGCTACAAAAGCTTTTGTGAAGAGATTTAGCCTCAATCTCCGTGCTGATTTATATGATAAAAATATCCGTATAAGTGATATTGAACCGGGCTTATGTGGTGGAAGTGAATTTTCACAAGTGCGCTTTAAGGGTGATGAAAGTAAGGCAAAAAGTGTATATGAAGGCACAACACCTCTTATGCCTGAAGATATTGCTCAAAGTGTATTGTGGGTTGCCTCACTGCCCCAACACATCAATGTTAATACACTTGAAATAATGCCCACAACCCAAGCTCCAGCAGCACTAAATGTATATAAAAATACAAAATAACAAAAAGTATGGTAAAATTTCATCTTTTTTTAGGTTTTATGCACGATAATAAAGGAGGATATTATGCAATGGCACGCAAAAAGTTGGAGAAACAAACCCATCAAACAACACCCTATTTATAAAAATCAACAGCTTTTAGAATCTGTTGAAATGCAGCTTAAATCTTATCCACCACTTGTTTTTGCAGGTGAAGCGCGTGCATTACAAGAACGCTTAGCTCAAGTATGCAAAGGAGAAGCATTTTTATTACAAGGTGGAGATTGTGCAGAGAGTTTTTCACAATTTAATGCCATTAATATTCGCGATTTATTTAAAGTCATTATTCAAATGGGTGCAATCCTTACCTTTGGTGCTTCGTGTCCAATCGTTAAAGTCGGGCGTATTGCAGGACAATTTGCCAAACCTCGCTCAAGTGATATAGAATCAAATGGAGATATTGAACTCCCAAGTTACCGCGGTGATATGATTAATGGTATGGAATTCACACAACAAGCGCGTGAGCACGACCCAAATCGCCTTATTCAAGCTTATAATCAAAGTGCAGCCACACTCAATCTTTTGCGTGCATTTGCACAAGGAGGCTTCGCAGACCTCAATCAGGTGCATAAATGGAATCTTGGTTTTGTTAAGAATAATACATTTGGGCAAAAATATGAAGAACTCGCCTCTCGTATAACTCAAGCTCTTGAATTTATGAAAGCCTGTGGCATTGATTCTGAACATTCTCCTACATTGCGCGAGACAGAATTTTATACCTCACACGAGGCTCTTGTGCTTCATTATGAAGAACAACTTTGCCGACAAGATTCTCTTACGGGAGATTGGTATGATTGTTCGGCACATATGTTATGGATTGGTGAGCGCACAAGAGGACTTGATGAAGCACACATCGAATTCTTGCGTGGTGTAAATAATCCTGTGGGTGTAAAAATTGGACCAAATGCCACAAAAGAAGATATTATGGGTATTTGCGATAAACTTAATCCGCTTAATCAAAGTGGCAGACTTAATCTCATTGTGCGAATGGGGGCTGAAAAAATCAAAAGTAATCTGCCTCAATTATTAGATTCTATCAATCCAGAAGGACGTGAGATTTTGTGGAGTTGCGACCCTATGCACGGCAATACAATCAAGGCAAATAATGGTTACAAAACGCGTGTATTTGATAGTGTGCTTGATGAAGTTAAAAGCTTTTTTGAAATCCATAAAGCCTATGGAAGCTATGCTGGAGGGGTACATTTAGAAATGACAGGAGCAGATGTAACAGAGTGTATTGGCGGTTCACAAGCAATTACCGAAGAAGGTTTAGCCTGTAATTATAACACGCAATGTGATCCACGACTTAATGCTACTCAAGCTCTTGAAATGGCTTTTCTTATTGCAGATATGATTAAAAATCGCTCATAAACTCTCTATAAAGTTTTAATAAACCTTTAATTAAACTTTAAATGGTAGAATAAGGTTTCATTTTAAAAAAATTATATAAGGAAATCATATGATGAAAGTATTAGTTTTTATTGGTATTACTTTTGGCATACTATCTCATAGTTTTGCAGATGAAATAATTATCAAAAATTATGATAAAACAAATATAAAGATAAATGATTTAAGTAATGTTGATTGGATTAAACAAAGACCAAAAAAGCCTAAATGACGACTACCACAGCAATGGCAAATCCCCCATCGTGGCTGATGCTTAGTGCAATATTTGTTACATTAAAATCATTTATTTTTTCAGATGCAAGATGAATGCTGGGTGCGTTTGTACTACTCTTGCTTATGTGCATATCTAAAAAGTTTAGCTTACTCCCTATACCTACACCTAATGCCTTAGAACACGCTTCTTTTGCCGCCCAGAATCCAGCTGCACGAGGAATATTTATAGATTTATTGGTATTCATACAAAGAGCTATCTCTTTTTCACAAAGAAAACGCTCCAATGCACCTCTGTCAAACTTCTCTATAAATTTCTGCATACGAGCAATACTAATAATATCAATCCCTATCAATCAACTAACTCACCACAAATTCAACAAAAAAGATATCACTCACTTGTCCATCAATCAAAAATTCATTAATACGTTTTACAATCTCATCTTTGACACGATTTTTTCCTTTTACTGTAGCAACATCTTCAATAGATTTTGAAGAGAGAATCTCAATAATGGTATCTTGCACCATAGGCAGTTTTTTGTCCAACTCTGCCTTAGTAGCATTTGCTTTTATCTCATCTTTATCAAGCTCAAATTGCACGCTTGTTTTGAGATAACGTTTGCCTGTTTGCGTCATTAAATTCACCGTAAAAGGGAGAGGACCCTCTGCAGGATAAATCAATCCCGGAGCAAATTTATCTGTGCTACGCACTGAAACCGTATTGCCTACAATGATTTTAGCAGCCTGTTGTGAAGGCGCACTAGTTTGAGTCTGGGCAACCTCTGCAGGTTTTTGTTCGTGTTCTTCCTCATCGTGTCCTCCGCCTGTCATCATTAGCACTACAACACCTACTAATAGAAGAAGCACTACCACAATGCCAATAATAACAAATAAAATTGCTTTGCTTTTTTTATCTCCGCCACTTTCTGCTGCTTTTTCTTCTTCTGCCATAATTAATCCTTTAATGTGTAATAAGTGAGGCTGCTTTTACCAAATTGACGAGTCTTAAGCAGTATATATTCCCCAACAATGGAAGGCATATTATACCCACTCCAATGTTCAAAAACAATAAAATTCACACTACATTGTCCAAGATTTTCTACCATTGTCAAAAGACGTTCATAAATATCTCCCATACCTTCCCTAATGCAAAAGGGTGGGTCAAAATATAAAATCACATTTTCTTTTGTAGTAATCCATCTTTGAAAACTTTGTGTAAAAAAATCGGTATTGTAAGCATAAAATTTTAGCCCTGATGCTCTTTTTTGTGCAAATGCAAGATTTTGCAACAAAATATTATATGCTCTTTTGTCTATCTCATAAAATATTGCTTCACTTGCTCCGCGAGAAAGTGCTTCAATTCCCATCGAACCACAACCACCAAATGCTTCAACAAATACACACTCTACAATATTTATGCTCATTGTGTTAAAAAAAGATTCTCGCACAATAGATTTCGTTGGGCGCGTGCTTTCTTGATTATTCCATATTAAAGGGAGATGTTTAAGTATGCCTGCTTGAATATGAAATTTTACAACGCCCATCTTTGTATCGCTTGTTCTATGTTAATGTGCTCAATATTTATTAAAATGTTATGTATGCTTCAAAAGAGCGATAATTTTTTGTGTAAGCTCTCTTGCACTTTCTTGACAAATTTGTTCTATTTGTGCTTCAAGTTGCCCTTGAATTTTGCGCTGTGGATAACTAGGTGGTGACATAGGTGGCTCAAAGACTTCTGGCAAACTCTGCACTTCTTGTAAATGTGCGGATTGACTAGGCATATCTACTGCTTGAGATTGAATATTCTCATAAAAAGCTTGTATATCTTCAAACAAACTTTGTTGTGTAAAAGGTTTGCGAATGTGTGAATGCACATCATCACTCACAAAACACACTGCTTTGGTATATTTTTTCTCATTGACATCATCAGTAATAATAAAATCACATTCACTTTCACTACTCAGATAGTCTTTTAAGAAAAAACTCAAACTATTTTGCATTAATGGCGAAAAACAAGATATAGCAATTTTCATTTGCTCTCCTTTATTATGTTGGGTTATACAATACTTTATTATAGCTAATCTACCTCTATACTATATTTAAAGGGTCTACATCAATTTCATACATACGCCCTAAATCTTGATGAGTATGAGCATTAAGATAATGCAATAACTCTAAAAGTGCTCGTGCAGAAGGTGAGCGAAGCAATAATATAAAACGATACTTATTATAGAGTCGCTCTACCAATGCCTTAGAATCCCCCACAATCTCTACCTCTCCTAAACCGCGTTTTAAAAGTATTTCACGCACATTTTGCATAGCATTAAGAGCTTTGGATTCTATCTTGTGTGAAAAAGTAAGAGTAGCTAATCTCTGATAAGGCGGATAGAGATGAGGGCGGTTGCGCAATTCATAATGTAAAAAATCCTCATAATCTCTCAAAAATTGCTCTAAAAATATACTATTAGCACTTTGAACATACACTTCGCCATCGTATTTACGCCCACTACGCCCTGCAATTTGATGTAACAAACTTATTGCTCGCTCATTGCAGCGATAATCACTTCCTTTGAGCACATAATCAATACCTAATATTATCGCAAGATTCACACGATGATAATCGTGCCCTTTACTTAACATTTGTGTGCCAACAAGCACATCAATGTCACCATCATTAAACTTTTGAAGTATCGTTTTAAGTTTTGTGTGTGTGGTGATATTATCCCTATCAAAAAGTGTAATTTTTGCGTTTGGAAGTGCTTTTTGTAAGGCTTGTGCAACTTGAGCAGTGCCAATACGATGAGAGTGCAAACTCTCACTCTTACACTTAGGACATAATGTAGGAATAGGTGAACTCCAATGACAATAATGGCAAATAAGTGCATTCTTATCAAGATGTAAGGACATATTTACCGAACAAAATGCACACTCTATACCACTTCCACATTCACTACATACCAGCATCTTATAATGTGCACGCGTAGGGATAAATACAATGGCTTGTTCATTATGCTCAAGTTTTTCTTTGATTTTTGCTACAAGCCCTTCATCAATGGGTGTAGATTCTGTTTCTATTGTCATTTGCGGATTTTGGCTTACTATATAAATAGATTTATGCGAAGTAAAATATCGCCCCCTCAAGCGATATACGCTGTCTTGCTTAATTGCATTATAGTAGCTGACTACACTTGGTGTTGCCGAACCTAAAACAACTTTGATATTTGTTTTGCTCCCGAGATAAAGTGCCATATCACGTGCATTATAATATGGTGTGCTTTGGGATTTATAAGCGTCATCGTGTTCTTCATCAACAATAACAAGCCCAAGCTCTCTTATAGGCAAAAATAATGCGCTTCTTGCTCCTGCAATTATGCGTATCGTGCCACTATGCAAAGCCAAAAGAAGTTTTCTTTTTTGTGCTGGAGTAACTTTGCTATGCCAAATTCCTACTGCATCACCAAATACTTCTCTAAGGCGGGATTCTATCTGTGGTGTAAGAGCGATTTCTGGCATTAAAAAAAGTGTGTTTTTAGCTTGAGCAAGTGTGTGAGCAATAAGATGAATGTATATTTCTGTCTTTCCACTTCCTGTGTCACCAAAAAGCAAAGGATTAGTGTGAGATAACAAAAATTTGAGAGCTTCATTTTGCTCCCGGCTTAAAGTTTTAAGCTCAAATGTTAGCTCTGCGAGATTCTTATTTGCGCTCTCTTCGCTCTTGCTTTCTTGAGGGACAAAAAGCCCATAGCTTTCCCCTAATCCCACACAATAATATTGTGCAATAAATGAAGCTAAAAGTATCTGATGGGGCAAAAAACAATTTGTAATCTTATGCGCAATTTTACATTCAAAAGAAGGTTTATCAAGCGATTGCAATATTACACCAAGATAGGATTTACCGCGCACAACAATAGAACAGATACTCTCTTTGGCACATTCCTCTTCACACTCATAAACAAGCGGCGGGGATTTTAGTCCAATCGGAGCTATAAGGTAATAATTCACAGATTCTCTATGGCGTGAATCTCCACACTTGTATGCGGAGTAGGCATCTCTACACTTTCAAGGCTTTTATAGAGATTTTCAAGTGATTGACAGATGAGGGCATATTCTTGTGCCTTAGTGATATAGAGTTTTAATAGAGTGAGTGGTTCAATTTTTTGGGTAGAAAGTTCTTTAAGTTTCCCCCTTACCTCATCGTGCAAACAATCAAGCGAAATCATATAACGTTTGCCATTAAGTGCTATTTCAAGGCTTTCTTGTGCCATTATTTTAAACCTTCATCAATTCTAGCAAAAAGGTTTTCAAAGCCTCTATCTTTAGAAGCAATTTCTTCATATAAATTAGAGATTTGGCTATCTTTGGCTTCATTTTGTGCTTTAAGTGAAGAAATTTCAAGATGTAAAGATTCTATTTCTTCTTTTTGATGAGCAATTTTTGAGAGCATTTCTTCAATTTTGTGGGAGAGTTTTTCCATTACGCTACTCATTTTACAATCCTTTGGTTGTGAAAAATAGATTATAATTTTAACACAAAATCTTCAAGGAGTGTGGATAAAATGGGAAAATTTATCTTAGATTCTCAATTTGCGCCCGCAGGAGACCAGCCCCAAGCTATCCAAAAAATCACACAATTTATTCATAATGGCGCACAATACTCTACTCTTGTAGGTGTTACGGGCAGTGGCAAAACTTACACAATGGCAAATATTATCGCTAACCTTAATATCCCCACACTCATTATGACACATAATAAAACTCTTGCTGCGCAGCTTTATAGCGAATTTCGTGGATTTTTTCCTAAAAATCACGTGGAATACTTCATCTCGCATTTTGATTATTACCAACCAGAAGCATATATACCGCGCCGTGATTTGTTTATTGAAAAAGATTCTAGTATTAATGAAGATTTGGAACGATTGCGTCTATCGGCTACAACCTCACTTTTAGCTTATGATGATATTATTGTCATAGCAAGTGTATCGGCAAATTACGGCTTAGGAAACCCTGCCGAATATCTCACAATGATTCACAAATTTGAAATCGGACAAGAAGAAGCTCAAAAAACACTTCTTTTAAAACTCGTAGATATGGGTTATACACGCAATGACACCATTTTTGAACGTGGAAACTTCCGCGTAAACGGAGAAGTCATTGATATTTTTCCTGCATACAATGAAAAAGAGTTTATTCGCATTGAGTTTTTTGGCGATGAAATTGAACGCATTGGCGTATTTGATGCATTAGAGCGCACCGCTCTTACACAATTAGAATCTTTTGTCCTCTATGCAGCAAATCAGTTTATTGTAGGGGCACAAAGACTTCAGAGTGCAATTAAAAATATAGAAGTTGAACTTGAAAATCGCCTTGAAGAATTTGTTTCCCAAGATAAACAAATTGAATATCAACGACTTAAAACCCGCACAGAGTTTGATTTGGAAATGATAAAAGAATCAGGAATTTGCAAAGGGATTGAAAATTATGCACGCCATCTCACAGGCAAAAAAGCAGGTGAAACGCCTTATTCGCTCCTTGATTATTTTGAACAAAAAGGCAAACCTTATCTTCTTATCGTTGATGAATCACACGTAAGTTTGCCACAATTTGGAGGTATGTATGCAGGGGATAGGAGTCGTAAAGAAGTGCTTGTAGAGTATGGTTTCCGTTTGCCAAGCGCGCTTGATAATCGTCCTTTACGCTTTGATGAATTTATCAATAAAGCGCCTCATTTTCTCTTTGTCTCTGCAACTCCTGCTCAAAAAGAATTAGAACTTAGCCAAGAACATATTGCCGAGCAGATTATCCGCCCCACAGGATTGCTTGACCCGCTCTATGAAGTGCGAGATGCTGATAATGCCGTGCTTGATTTATATGATGAGATAAAAGCAAGAATTGCCAAAAATCAACGAGTGCTCATTACCACACTTACAAAAAAAATGGCAGAGGAGTTAAGCAAATATTATGCTGAACTTGGCATTAAGGTGCGCTATATGCACAGCGATATTGACGCGATTGAACGTAATCATTTAATACGCGCTCTAAGGCTTGGAGAATTTGATGTGCTTATAGGTATAAATCTCTTGCGTGAAGGACTTGACTTACCTGAAGTGAGCCTTATTGCCATTATGGACGCAGATAAAGAGGGATTCTTGCGCTCTGAAACAAGTCTCATACAAACAATGGGTAGAGCTGCACGCAATGTAGAGGGAAAAGTAATTTTGTATGCAAAAAAGATTACAGGTTCAATGCAAAGAGCCTTTGAAGTTACTGATTATCGCCGCACTAAGCAAGAAGAATTTAATCGCATTCATAACATTACGCCCAAATCTGTGCAAAGGAATGTAGAGCAAGAGCTTAAAATAGAATCTAGTGGCTTAAGTAGGCTTTATGAAAAAGCAAGCAAAAAAATTCCAAAAAGTGAGCGCGAAAGTATCATTAAAGAGCTCAATATTAAAATGCACCAAGCAGCTAAAGCACTTGAGTTTGAAGAGGCGGCAAGATTAAGAGATGAAATTGCTAGAATCCGCACTATGTAGCGGGATTCTAACTCTATAATTAATGTGCTACAGCCTCACTTGCTCCTATACCGCTTTGCGCACGGAAATCCTGTGCTTCAAAACCTGCTCTATCAATTTGTGCTCGTTTAGAATTATCCAACTTTGAAATAATAAAAATAAGGATAAAGGTAAGTGGCATAGTAAAAATCGCAGGGTGATCATAAGGGAAAATCGCACTTTCAAAACCAAAGCTTTTCACCCAAATACTAGGACTTAAAATTACAAGTGTAAGCACCACTATAAGCCCTATAAGTCCGCCCCAAAATGCACCCTTTGTGGTGAGGTTTTTCCAATAAATACACAAAAGCAAAATAGGAAAATTCACGCTTGCAGCAATCGCAAAAGCTAATCCAACGGTGAAAGCAACATTTTGCTTTTCAAATACAATGCCAAGTGCAATTGCACATATTCCAATACAAATTGTAGCGATTTTAGTTACTCTCATTTCAAGTGCAGGATCACATTGTCCATTTTTACAAACATTGACAAACAAATCGTGGCTGATTGCACCTGCACCTGTAATTGCCAATCCAGAAACAACTGCCAAAATTGTAGCAAATGCCACCGCACAAATAAAGCCATAGAAGAAATCTCCGCCAAGCACAGAAGCAAGATTTACAGCAACCATATTTGTAACACCATTATAAGCACCATTTGCATCTGTATAATCTGGATTCCCAAGTAAAAGTGCAATTGCACCAAAACCAATGATGAAAGTTAGAATATAAAAATATCCAATTAACCCTGTTGCATAAAATACAGATTTACGAGCTTCTTTGGCATCTTTTACCGTGAAAAATCTCATTAAAATATGAGGCAATCCTGCTGTTCCAAACATAAGAGCTAACCCAAGCGATACTGCAGAAATACTATCAGGTAAAAAACCTCCAGGCGACATAATAGATTCTCCTTTAGGGTGATGTGAAACCGCCTGTGAGAAGTAGTAGCTTAAGTCAAATTTTGTCAAATACAAAATCATAATTGCCATAAAACTTGCACCTGCTAAAAGCAACACTGCTTTAATAATTTGCACCCAAGTTGTAGCGTGCATTCCACCAAAAACGACATAGCAAATCATTAAGATTCCCACAAGCACCACTGCTACACTATAAGGTAAACCAAAAAGCACCTGTATAAGCTGTCCTGCACCAACCATTTGTGCAATGAGATAAAACACTATAACGCTCAAAGCAGAAATAGCAGAAATAATACGAATAGGCTTTGCATCTAAACGATAGGCAGTAATGTCAGCAAAAGTGAATTTACCCAAATTTCTAAATTTTTCAGCAATCAAAAACAAAATGATAGGCCACCCAGCTAAAAATCCTATGGAATAAATAAGTCCATCAAAGCCATTTGTAAATACAAGCGCAGTAATACCTAAAAAGCTCGCTGCACTCATATAATCTCCAGCAATAGCTACACCATTTTGCATACCAGTGATATTACCCCCTGCAGTATAAAAACCACTTGCAGATTGACTCTTTTTGTTAGAAAGATAAGTAATAAATAAAGTTGCAAGCACAAAGGCTAAAAACATACCTATCGCTATTGGATTAATGTCTGATTTTGCACCACCAAAATCAATAGATGCACCAAAAAGCGAATTTACACTTAATAAGCTTAAGCTAAAAAATAAACTTTTCATTACTTTTCCTCCTTTTCTGTTTCAGCTGCTTGCTCTTTATAGTGAATCTCGCCACTTTTAAGTGCTTCAAGCACACCATTTTTTTCTAATTGCTCAAGCACTTCATTTTGGTCTTTATCAAAATAAGTATTTGCCAAAAATGTATAAAGCCCTGTGGCAATAATACAAAGCGCAATAAGAAAAATTCCTAGTATAATACCAAGTGTAATAGAGCTAGGACCTAAACGATAGCCCAATACTTCGGGGAAAAGCCCCACACCTATTACAAATACATAATAACAAACCAAAACAACAAGTGATAAGATAAGTGAAATTTTATTTCTAAAAGCAATAAAATTTCTAAACTTTACAACTGCCTTTTGCTGATTTTCAGATAGCTTCATACTCTCCTCCTAAATTTATTTACGTTAATCCCATTACTCAAAAGCTTGTGCAAAAGGTAACATATATTTATACTAAAAAAATATATGAAACTAAAAGTAATTATTGTATAAAACTTTATTGAAAAATAGAAGAATTGTAACATAATAATTTCATAGTTCTATTTGAGATTTTAGACAAAAGCAAGAAAACAGAATTATAAAATAACAAAGAAATTAAAGAATAAAGTAGCTTGTTAAAGCTATCCTCGCACAAAAAGTGCAAGGTTGTAGCTTTTGTATCGTCTTAGAGCTTATCAGCATTTTTAGCAAGGTATTCTGCTACACCTTTAGCATTAGCTTTCATACCCTCATCACCTTTATTCCAGCCTGCAGGACATACTTCGCCGTGCTCTTCAACAAACAACATCGCATCTACCATACGAATCATTTCATCAACATTACGTCCAAGTGGAAGGTCATTAATGACTGCGTGGCGAACTACTTTATTTTTATCAATAAGGAAGCTACCGCGAAGTGCAACTGCACCATTAAAAAGCACATCATAATCACGAGAGATTTGTTTTGTAATATCAGATACCATAGGGAATGTTACTGCGCCAATCCCTCCTTGATTTACAGGCACATTTCTCCACGCAAAATGCACTTCTTTAGAATCAATAGATACTCCAATCACTTTTACACCGCGTGCTTCAAAATCTTTCACGCGTTTGTCAAAAGCAATAATCTCACTAGGACATACAAAAGTAAAATCCTTAGGCCAAAAAAATACAACTGCACCATTCTTACCGATGTTTTTGTAGAGGTTAAAACTATCCTCAAAAGTTCCATCTGCTTTAATCGCCTCCGCTGTAAAATCTGGTGCTGGTTTTGTAACTAACATATTGAACTCCTAATAAAAAATATTAATAACAAATTGTTATTGAAATGCTATTGTAATACGCACAAGTAACTCAATAGTAACAATATCAATTTATTATATTAAAAAGTATATTGATAAGCTATGCCTGCGAGCATTGGGCTTTTCCAATAAAATTCCTCATCATAGTTTGCTTTCATCGGCATTTTGCAATACAACTCCAAATGATGTTTTGCACCACCGGTAAAAGCCAAACCAAAATTATAAAAATTTCTTCCACCTTTTAAATACACATAGTTCAATATACTTGTGCTTTCAAAATTTAAACTTCCAAATCCAACTCCACTAAAAAACCCAATATATTGATAAGTATTAGGAATACGTAAATCAACAAGTACATCAATATTCCAAGCCATAAAATCTTGTTCAACTTGTGTTAAAGTATTCTCTGTTTCTCCTCTGCCAATATGTGCATCAGCATAGATTCTAAAGCCAAATATACTATTATTGATGGAAAAATATTGATAACCCAATCTTGCGCCACCCACAGCCAAATCACCTTTTGCAGAATGTAATAAAGTCTTATATTCCATAGGCATAAATCCCGCACTAATGCCCAATAACACACCGCTACGATTTTTTCCAAACATTTTATCAGATTCTTCATCAAGCTCTTGTGTGATTTTATTAGTTTGCGCAAAATCCTGCTGCACAGGATTATTTTGTAATTTTTCTTCAGGATAGGAATATTGAAGTGATTTGAGCCTCTGCTCAAGCTTTTCTAATTCTTTTGTTCCTCTATGGCTTGTTGAGATTCAATCTCACGAATTTTTCGCTCAAGTTCCGCTTTTCTTTCACTCAAACTATCTGCATTAAGAATCTGCGCAGTTACTAAAGCATAAAATATATAATATCGCTTTTTCATCAAAATCTCCTTAGATTCTTACTAAAAGCGATATTATACCCCCCTTAAATTCTGCTTAAAAATACACTCTCATTTTTGTCCATATACTGCGTCCTGGCTCATAGATTCTAGTTGTGGGCGCAATATCTAATGCTCCAATGTCTATGCCATTTTTAGAGAGATGATAAGCATAAAGTGTATTTGTGAGATTATCTACTCCTGCTAGAAGCATAAAATATTTATGTTTGTAGCCTCCATAAAGATTAAGCGTTACAAATCCTTTAGAATTCCCTAAATCCTTACCCACCACATTACCATAATTAAATGCATAACGATTTTGTACGGCGTTTGCAATTACATCAAGGCGTAAAAGCCAATTGCCATTCTCATAAAAGCTTGAGATTTGAGCCTGAAGTGGGGCGACTTGTGGAAGTGGTGAATGAGATTGTAAGCCTTGTTTGGTACTTAGATTTAAACCATAAGTATAAGCAAGTGAACCATAGAAGTGCAAACTATCCCACACAATATACTCTGCTTCTACCTCCCCACCTGCAAGAAAAGCATCGGTATTAAAAGCACTTGCTGTTGCTGGAATATAGTTGATTAAAATATAATTTGCCATATGCGAAGCATAGGCTGAAACCTTACTCTTAAATGCATCGTCTTGATAAGTAAGCCCCACATCAAACTGGGTATTTGTTTCTGGTGAAAGATTCATACCATTAGCCTTACTTCGCTCCCAAAAGTCCGCTCCTCTCTGCGCTACACCTAATCCCGCATATAATGTGGATTTATCTAGATAATGTTCATATCGCACAAAGGCACTTGCAAGGTTATTTTTATCCTCTGCTGCACTTCGTGCTGCTAGCTGTTTTCGTTCTGTTACAAGATAATCATATCTTGCACCAAAGGCTATACCAAAGTTTGATTGTGAATGATATTGCCCTTGTGTGAAAAACCCTAGATTTTTGAAAGTAAAGTTTGGATTGTATTTTTGGTTAAGCACATTATTTGCATCTTGCAAAGTCGCACCTCCACCATTGCGACTCTCGTGCGAATCGTGGTTATAATTACTCCCCACATAAAACTCTACATTCTCACCAAAATAGAATCTCCCCTCTACCCTACCACCTGTATTTGTGCGTTTAGGATTACTAATATTGTAAAGATTATTATTTATTGCTTGTGGTGGGCGATGTGAAAAATTATCCATAATATGGTCTATAGCATTATGCCAAAGCCGCACATCAAGCCTATCAAAAGTATCATTAATATGCTGCTCTAAGGCAAGGTTATAGGAGATTCTATCAAATGTCCGAGCGTCCATTGCTCTATCTGCATAAGAAGCCCAGCCACGTCCTATATCAATATCAAACTCAAGAGCTGTGCTTGAAGTAGGTGTAAATGTGCCTATAAGACTTGCAGATTCTCTATTATAGGCTGAATGCACGATTCTCCTATCTCCAGCACGATAATCTGCAGATTCATAATGTGAAACTATCGCCTGCAAAGAACCATATTTTCCCCCAGCTAAAGCATTCGCATTTATATCAAAACGATTAAAACTCCCATACATTGCACTTGTATCAACATTAAAACTTCCCTTACCAAGTCTTAAAATATCGCGTTCAAAAAGTAAGCCACCACTTATAAGTGCACCATAACGAACATCTTGAGGACCTTTAAGAAAAGTGATACGATTGTAATTTTCCGGAAATATATAAGTCGTAGTCGTATCCATACGCCCGCCACAAGCACCATTTAACACACCGCTATTTAAAAATATAGGCAATCTTGAAGCAACTTGTGAGCGAAATATAACCTCACTTCCACCACCACCTTTGCGAGTCATAGAGAATCCAGGTACTTGCAGCATTGACTTGGCAATATCGCCGCTGTGCAAAATCGTATCTTTACCTTGCCAGGTTATATTTGTTGTAGATTGTAAATCTTTGCTAAAAACCGCCTTTACTACAGATTTAGGTAATACACGTTTATTTTCTACAATGCCTCTACTCGTGTTTGAGCGCTCATTTGCAGCAGATTCTAAAATATTATCTGCATAAGCAAAAGTGCTAAAAAGCATCGCTACTCCCATAGAAACATAAATTTTTCCCATAAAACTCTCCAACCCAAATTAATTTCTAGACATTATTGCAAAAAAAAACAAATTTGAATTGTGTGCAAGTCTTAATGTTTTACTAAATGCAATGTGCAAGATTTGCAAAAAATACAAAATACAATATGTAAGTTTAAAATTTTGTGTTAGCATTTCACATAAAATTTAAATTACAAGGCGAGTTTATGAAAAAATCGTTTCTATTCACTTCAGAATCCGTAACAGAAGGACATCCAGATAAAATGGCTGACCAAATCAGCGATGCAGTGCTTGATTATATTATTGAGCGTGATAAAAAAGCTCGTGTAGCGTGTGAAACGCTTGTGAGCAATGGTTTTTGTGTTATTGCAGGCGAACTAAAAACAAGTGTGTATGCGCCTATGCAAGAAATTGCGCGCAAAGTAGTGCAAGAAATTGGCTACACAGACGCACTTTATGGTTTTGATTATCGTTCAGCAGCAGTGCTTAATGGCATTGGTGAGCAAAGCCCAGATATTAATCAAGGTGTAGATAGAGAAGATGGCGAAATTGGTGCAGGCGACCAAGGACTTATGTTTGGTTATGCGTGTAAAGAGACACCTTCACTTATGCCTCTGCCTATTTGGCTCTCTCATCGCCTTACGGAAGGTTTGGCAAAAAAAAGAAAAGATGGCACTCTACCTTTTTTGCGCCCCGATGGCAAATCACAAGTAACCGTGCGCTATGAAGATGGCAAACCTGTGAGTATTGATACGATTGTTATCTCAACCCAACATAGCCCAGAAACGCAACAAAGTCATTTAAAAGATGCTGTAATTGAAGAAATCGTGCAAAAAGTGCTTCCACAAGAATATTTAAATGATAATATTCGCTATTTTGTTAATCCTACAGGCAAGTTTGTTATTGGAGGACCACAAGGTGATGCAGGCTTGACAGGGCGCAAAATCATTGTAGATACTTATGGCGGAAGCTGCCCTCACGGCGGCGGTGCATTCAGCGGCAAAGACCCTAGTAAAGTGGATAGAAGTGCTGCATATGCAGCACGCTATGTTGCTAAGAATCTCGTAGCAAGCGGTGTATGTGATAAAGCCATTGTGCAAGTAGCCTATGCTATTGGGGTAGTAGAACCTGTTTCAATTCTTGTTGATACGCAAGGCACGGGAAAAGTTGAAGATTCTAAACTCACTGAATGCGTAAAAGCAGTATTTCGTTTAACACCTAAGGGTATTATAGAATCGCTTGATTTACTCCGTCCAATCTATCGTAAAACAGCAGCTTATGGACATTTTGGACGCGAATTAAACGAATTTAGCTGGGAAAAAACAGATAAAGTTGAAGCAATTAAAGATTTTTGTGGTATAAAATAAATTATAGAAATTTCTTATACAAATCTGCGATTTTTAGATTCTCTATGCGATACTTTACTTGGAGATTCTTTTTTTGCAGATGTATTTTCCTCATCTTTGGCATTTTTGCCCTTTACACTTAATAAAATTGGCACACCTTCAAAATCAAATTGCTCCCTTAACATATTGATAATATATCGCTTGTAGCTAAAATGCAAACTTTCTGGGCGATTGCTCACAAGCGCAATTTGTGGCGGATGTGTGGCATATTGCGTAGCATAATAAATTTTGACAATCTTGCCGTGATCGCTTGGAATATGATGATGTGCTACTGCTTGAGCGATAACATCATTAAGCGCACTTGTAGGGATTCTATATGCAAAACGCTGATAAACCTTCAAAATTTCCTTTTTAAGTTTATCAATATTACGCCCATTAAGAGCACTCAATGTCATCACTGGAGCGAAAGAAAGAAATGGGAATCTATGCTTAAATTCTTTGATGATTTCTTTATATTCCTTATGCTTTTTGTCCCATTTATTTAGCACAACAATCACTCCCAAAGCGTGTTTAGGAATAAGAGAGCTAATTTTTTCATCTAATTCAACAAAACTTTCGCTCGCATCAAGAACTAAAATCACAATATGACTTTGGGCAAGTGCTGCATTTGTGCGTAAAAGTGCAAATTTTTCAATCCCCCAAATCTTACTCGCGCGTCTAATCCCTGCCGTATCCACAAATCTTACTCTTTTGCCCTCTATATCCATTTCATCATCTACAGGATCAATAGTCGTTCCAGCCACTTCACTTACTACACTTCTCTCTTTACCCAAAAGTGCATTTAAGAGGGAGCTTTTGCCTACATTTACGCGTCCAATAATCCCAACAGCAATGTTTTCCTCACTCTTATTTGGAGTAGATTCTAAAATACCCAAAAACTCCTCTAAACTCTCATCAATCTCTTCGTTATCCATTTGTGAGCGCAAATTATTACTTAAAGATTGCTCCTTTGCAAGAGAGAGGAGTTCAAAAATAGCTTCAAGCAAAATACTTAACCCACGATTGTGATGCACAGAAATAAAATACATCTGTTCTGCACCAAAACACGCAAAATCCCACGCTTGTTGCTTGATTTTATCATTATCAACCTTATTGATAACAAGCACAAGCGGTTTTTTAGCCTTTTGAATTGTGCGAAAATATGCAATATCATCATCTTGAGGCACAACATTCCCATCAACCATATATAAAACCAAATCTGCCTCTTGCCCTGCTTTTAGCGAATTGGCAGATACTTTGGCAAATAAACCCTCTGCCTTATCAATTCCACCTGTATCAAGTAGTTCTACTTCTACGCCACTTATATCAAAACACGCTCTTTTTACATCACGCGTTGTCCCACTTACATCTGAAGTGATAGCTAAATGTTGCTTGATAAGTCGATTAAAAAGGGAGCTTTTGCCTACATTGGGTTTGCCCAAAATTGCAATTGTTTTCATTGAGATTCTCTATTTGATAAAATATTTTTACAAGACATCTTAGCCAAAGTTGGATTAAAGTTGGATTTTAGATTGATAAAATAACTTTTTGATAATTTCGCTTAAAACCCCTTGCAAATACCAAATATCAGGCTTTATAATACTCATTTTTGCTTACTTAAGATGTGAAAATAAAAAGGGGAATAAAATATTTAAAGACTTTTTATAGCTTCTTTTAATAAAATATTTTTCCAACGATATTTTATTAAACTTAGATTCGGATTAGCAATAAGGAAGCACAAATGAGAGTATCTCTGCATCTCGCCATCTGCTGTATATATCTTGAATTAAGCATACTTATCACAGGCTGCGCAAAAACAAATGCACCCTTAGAAAATCAACCCTCTGCTAAACAAGCTCAGGAAGAAAGTGTCAAATCCCAATCTCATTTTAAAACAAAATCAAAATTTGAAGAAGTCTATGTCAATGAAGGTATAATCTTTATACTAAAAGAAGATGATGCAAATATTGCCCTCTATGGTAAATCTTACGCACTTTTACCTCGCTCTAAAGCTCTTAAAGCATTTCTTAATCAGCAAAAATCAATATTTGATGTGCGCACGCTTCGCTCCAACAAGAGTATGACGCAAATTTACAATCAAGGTAAAAATATTCTTTTTTATTACTCAAGCACCAAAGGCTCAAATCTCTATAATAGAATCGCTCCTAAACGCTTTAAACTCACGCTTGAAGAATTTAGCGATGAAAGTAAAGAACCTCACGAAATCTTACAAATTTATAGAATCCATCATTTTAACAAAGCCATTTTAAATACGCCTTGTATTATTGTCCAAAGTAATCAATTTATCCGTGATAGGGCACGGAGTGAAATGCTCATTAATCTTGATAAACATATCAATGCCAAGCTTTTAAGTCAAAAAGAAACAGAACTTTTCTTAGAATGCTCCATAGAAGAAAATGAAGATATTTCAAACCAAATAAGCCAAATATAAAATGACATTACCTATAATACAAAACATTTAACTTTACTTTTTAAAGGCTATTCTTTATGCGAGGTTTTAAAATCTTTAGTGGTTCAGCTCATACACTTTTTAGCAATGAAGTTGCCAAATGTCTTGATATTTCCCTCTCTAAAACAACAATCAACCGCTTTAGCGATGGTGAGATTAATGTGCAAATTGGAGAATCTGTGCGTGGCAAAGACATTTTTATTATTCAACCTACTTGTGCTCCAGCAAATGACCATTTAATGGAACTTCTTATTATGACTGATGCACTTAAACGCAGTGGAGCAAAAAATATCAATGCAGTGATTCCATATTTTGGCTATGCAAGACAAGATAGAAAAGTAGTCCCACGCGTGCCCATTACTGCTAAACTTGTAGCAAATCTCATAGAACAAAGCGGTATCCACCGCGTCATCACAATGGATTTACACGCAGAGCAGATTCAAGGATTTTTTGACATACCCGTGGATAACCTCTATGGTTCTATTGTATTTCGTGACTATTTGAAAACTAAATCCTTTAAAAATCCTATTGTTGCTTCACCTGATATTGGAGGTGTAGCGAGAGCTAGACATTTTGCTGATAGAATCGGAATGGATTTGGTTATCGTAGATAAAAAGCGTGAGAGGGCAAATGAAAGTGAGGTGATGAATATCATCGGTGATGTAGATGGCAAAGACGTCATTCTCATAGATGATATGATTGACACTGCTGGGACAATGTGCAAAGCCGCTGATGTGCTCAAATCTCGTGGTGCCAATAGTGTTATTGCATTAGGTACACACCCTGTGCTTAGTGGTCCAGCACTTGAGAGAATAGCCAAAAGTGCGCTTGATGAAGTTGTGGTAACAAACTCTATTCCTCTGCGCGTTGCACACCCAAAAATTAAAGTTTTAAGTGTTGCACCACTTTTTGCAGAGGTTATCCGTAGAATCTGCCATAATGAAAGTGTCAATTCACTCTTCTTCTAAATCGTTATGGGAAATATAGAAATTATAAGCCTCTTAAGCATTGCTTTTTTTGCCTCATTTGGGCATTGCATAGGTATGTGCGGAGGTATAGTATTAGCATATAGCACACTTTATATGCCTGTGCAAGATTCGCAAGTAAGCACAGCTTCACACACTTTACAAAAGCCAAAAAGCCATATCACATCTTTTATCTCCTCATTCATTACACAAATACCCTTTCACCTCCTTTATCATTGCGGTAAAACTACTACTTATGCTATACTTGGTTTCTTAGCTGGGAGCATAGGATATATTGCTTCACCAAATAATGAAATAAAATATGCAATAATGCTTATTGTAGGCACGCTTCTTGTCATTTTTGGCATAGGAATAGCGTGGCTACCTAAAGTTACGAGATTTTTACATACACCACTTCCTTTTCAATCACTTAGCAAAATAATGTGTTTTTTGCTCACAAAAGGTTCAATATGGCGACTTTATGCACTTGGCTTATGCAATGGATTACTCCCTTGCGGCATAGTCTATTATTTTCTACTCACTGCCGCGGTATCTGGCAGCGGTATCAATGGCGCAATCACAATGTGCCTTTTTGGCATAGCTGCTACACCTGCATTACTTGCACTAGGTCTTATAAGCACAAAAATGCAAAATAAGCGAATATTATTTTTGCGACTTGGAGGCGTGGGTATGATAGGCTTTGGTTGCTATGAAATATATAAAGCTCTTAGGGCTCTAGGATTTATAAGTGCTTGATTAATACAAAAGAAACACAGCTTTTTTGTATTATAATTTTTTATGTTTTGATATTTTATGACATTAAATTTATGGCAAAATTATAAATTATAGGAAACGGATATTCTTAGTTCTACATTAAACTTGAGAGAAAGTAAAGTGAAAATCTAAAAAAATTGCACAAAATTTATAAAATACTCACAAAAAATAAATAAAATTTGTTATAAATACTCTAAATATTTTGAGGAGAGTTTATGCAAAAATGTGCATTTTTTGATAGAGATGGAGTGATTAATCAAGATAATGGCTATGTATATAAAATTAAAGACTTTATCTTTTGTGATGGGCTTTTTGCATTACTAGAGACACTTAAAGCACAAAATTACCTCTTACTTGTTATTACAAATCAATCTGGCATTGCGCGCGGCTATTATAACGAATCTGATTTGAACACACTTCATCAATATATGCAAGAGAGACTCAAAGCACAACTTGGCTTTGGTTTTGATAGAATCTATCACTGCCCTCATTTACCGAGCGAAAATTGTGATTGTCGGAAACCTAAAATAGGTATGATTAAAGCGGCTTGCAGAGATTTTAATATTGATTTAGCACATTCATTTTTTATAGGCGATAAAATTACAGATATGCAATGTGCACAAAATGCACATATTAATGGGAAATTTTTACTAGGAGAGGCACAAGTAAATGATAATTCGCTTAAAAATGTGCAAAAGATTGCAACTTTACACCAACTCCATAGTATAATAAAAGAATCTCACTTTTAAAGGAGCAAGTATGAAATACATTTATGATGACCTTGCAGAAAAAAAAATACTCATTACAGGTGGAGCTGGATTCATTGGAAGCAATCTCGCCTTTTATTTTCAAAAACATCACCCACTTGCTCAAGTATATGTATTTGATAAGTTTCGTAATGATGAGACTTTCCCTAGTGGCAACCCAACAACACTTGGACATTTTAAGAATCTTATTGGTTTTAAAGACAAAGTGATTGTAGGCGATATTAATAATCCTAGCGATTTAGAAAAGCTTAAATCTTATGATTTTGACATTATCTTTCATCAAGCTGCTATTTCTGATACCACCGTGCTTAATCAAGAGCTTGTTATGAAAACTAATCACGAATCATTCTTGCGCTTGCTTGATATTGCCACTCAATCCCAAGCAATGGTTATCTATGCTTCATCGGCTGGAACTTATGGTAATTCTCCTGCACCCAATAGTGTAGGAAGCGGCGAAATGCCGGAAAATATTTATGGATATTCTAAACTCTGTATGGACGAAAGTGTAAGGAGGATTCTTACTTCAAATCCTAGTTATCCTATTATTGGATTAAGATATTTTAATGTTTATGGAGAGAGGGAATTTTATAAAGGCAAAACTGCCTCAATGATTTTGCAACTTGGACTACAAGCACTTAAACATAAAAAAGTGAGACTCTTTAAATATGGTGAGCAAAAGCGAGATTTTGTCTATATTAAAGATGTTATTCAAGCTAATATCAAAGCCATAGAATCTATGCAAAGTGGTATTTATAATGTCGGCAGTGGCGAGGCAAGAAGCTTTAATGATATTATTGCGTGTCTTAAAGATGGAATTGGAGATTTTGAAGTGGAATATTTTGATAATCCTTATGCTTTTTTCCAAACTCATACACAAGCTGATATTGCTTCTACAAAAGAACATCTCTCTTATATGCCACGTTTTAGTCTTGAAGAAGGCATAAAGACATACCTTAAAGAAATCAAAGCAATTTTTGAACGTGAAAATCCAAAAATATAATATTAAGGATAAAAGAGTAGATAATGTTTGGTTTAGAATCTAAGAGTCCTAAAATTCTTGTTATTGGTGATTTAATGATAGATCATTATGTATGGGGAAGCTGTGAGCGTATCTCGCCTGAAGCTCCTGTGCAAGTAGTAGATGTCAAAGATGAAAATAATCGCTTAGGTGGAGCGTGCAATGTCGTGCATAATCTCATTGCTTTGAATGCACAAGTCTTTGTGTGTGGCGTTGTGGGTAATGATGAGGCAGGATTCTGGCTTGGTGAAAAATTAGAATCTATGGGGGTGGATATTTCTTATCTTTTTGTAGATACTTCGCGTCCTACGACTAAAAAAACGCGTGTTATCATTGCTAATCAACAAGTTTTACGCGTAGATAGGGAAAGTAAAACGCCCATAGATTCTCATATTCATAATAATATTGTCCAACATCTCCACGCTGTGCTTGATGAAGTGGATTGTATTATTATTTCTGATTATGGCAAGGGATTATTAAATGATGAACTCACACATTTTGTCATTGATTATGCAAAAAGTAAATCTAAGCTTGTCCTCTGCGACCCTAAAGGCAAAGATTATAGTAAATACACAGGTGCAACACTCCTCACTCCTAATAAAAAAGAGGCTGAACTTGCCACAGGCATTACTATCTGCGATAAAGATTCGCTCATCAAAGCAGGTATGACACTCAAAACTCAATGCCAGCTTGATATTTCACTCATTACACTCAGCGAAGATGGGATTGGCATATTTGATAATAATCAAATACATATTATCCCTACTCGTGCAAAAGAAGTATATGATGTTACAGGTGCGGGAGATACGGTAATTGCTGCGCTTAGTTTTGCTCTAAGTAGTGGTTGTGATATTTTTCAAGCGTGTGAATTTGCAAATGTCGCAGCAGCAGTCGTTGTGGGTAAAGTTGGGAGTGCAGTTGCAACTCATAGTGAGATTCTACAATATATCCACACTCAACCCTCTAATCTACAGCAATATATAGAATCTAAAATCATCTCTCAAGAAAGTTTATTCACGCTCCTTAAAGACTTGAAACAAAGCAAAATCGTTTTTACAAATGGTTGCTTTGATATCTTACATATAGGACACTTGAGCTATCTCAACAAGGCACGTGATTTGGGCGATATTTTGATTGTGGGATTAAATGATGATGATTCTATAAAACGACTTAAAGGAAAGGAACGTCCTATCAATACCTTACATAATCGTGCCCTTATGCTTGCTGGCTTAGAATGTGTAGATTATGTAGTGAGCTTTTGTCAAGACACACCCTTAGAGCTTATTAAGGCTATTAAGCCCGATGTACTTGTCAAAGGCGGTGATTATCATAATAAGGAAGTTGTTGGGAAAGAATACGCCAAAGAAGTTGTGCTTATTGATTTTATTGAAGGGCACTCTACTTCAAATATCATAGAATCTATCCAAAGGAGCAAAATATGCAAACACTCATAGAATCTGAATTCAACGCTCATTTACAAAGCGCACAAAAGATTTTTACTCTCACCCCTGCAATACAAAAAGCAGCAGATATTCTTATTCAATCTCTTAAAAATGGGGGCAAAATTCTCATTTGTGGCAATGGTGGTAGCGCAGCTGATGCACAACATTTCGCTGCGGAACTCACAGGACGTTACAAAAGAGAACGAAAAGGCTTGGCAGGCATTGCTTTAAGTGTAGATACTTCTGCGCTTACAGCCATTGGCAATGATTATGGCTTTGAATATGTATTCTCACGACAAGTAGAATCTCTCGCACAAAAGGGCGATGTATTTTTTGGTATTTCTACAAGTGGCAATTCTCATAATGTTCTTAAAGCTGCACAAATAGCACGCGATATGGACTGCTTCGTTATCGGACTTAGTGGGCGTGATGGAGGAAAACTTAGTGCACTTTGTGATATTAATCTTATTATGCCAGATAATGACACGCCTAGAATCCAAGAATTACACATTTTAATTATTCATATTTTATGTGATATTATTGAAAGCGAATGTGGCGAAAATGGTAACACAAATGTTATTTCCTAAAACTATTCAATCTTTCCAAAACACGCAAAAACACGTTATCAAAGATACACTTTTTGATATGCTCCATAGTGATGGCATCAGTGTCTCATCGGTAGATTTAATCTTTGGACACTATTTTATATATGTTCTTCTAGGCGAGGGTATGCTTGCACCTGTGTTTTTATATGAAAAGCGCATTAGTTATAAACAATCTCAAACAAATGGTTTGCCTCGTCTGCATTTTTGTCAATGTGATAATATTCAAACTGACTTTAATCCAACAAATAAGCACCACACACTCACTCATCGCCATTACACCGCCAAGATTACAAAACGCAATGCTTTTAGCTTGAGCATCAAACAAGGAATAAGCGAAGTGGGATTATATAACGACTACCCACTTGAGCTCTGCCCATTATGCAGTGATATTTTAAAACAAATGAGAGAAGGACAAACTATTGATAGCACCTTGAGTGTATATGTCTTTAAAAATCAATATTTAGAACTTTTGGAAGCAAATCCCACCTTGCGGCAAAAAGAAATGATTGCTTTGCAAGTCGCCAATCTTGAATGCTATAAATGCAAAAAACATATTGATATAGATTCATCAATATGGATACAGATTCACGACAATATATTAAAAATTTGTTGTTGTTGATGCATCGTTTTTTTCCTTTTTTTGATACAATGTTATTTTATGCTTGAGTTTTGTTTTTTACTAAGGGGTTTTTATGAGTTTAACGCTAGGGATTGATATTGGTAGCACAACAGCAAAAGTCGCTCTTATGGACGGAGATGACATCATTTTTCAAGTGTATGAGCGACACTATTCAAAAGTGCGCGAAAAAAGCATACAAATCGTGCAAAGTATTGCTCAAATTATTGGCGATAGAGAATTTAAAGTTGCTATTTCAGGCTCTGCGGGATTTGGTATTTGCAAACTTACGGGGATTGATTTCGTGCAAGAAGTATTTGCTACAGCCGGAGCAGTGCGTCATCTTGTGCCTGATGCCGATGCAGTCATTGAGCTTGGCGGAGAAGATGCAAAGATTATATTTCTCACAGGTGGAACAGAGGAGCGTATGAATGGTTCTTGTGCAGGTGGAACAGGCGCATTTATTGACCAAATGGTAACTTTACTTGCAATTACACCAGAAGAATTTGATAATATTTCACTTAAATGCCAAAAACTCTACCCCATAGCATCTCGTTGTGGCGTATTTGCTAAAACTGACGTCCAGCCATTGCTTAATCAAGGTGTCAATAAAGAAGATATTACTGCAAGTATTTTTCAGGCTGTCGTAGATCAAACTATCACAGGATTAGCTCAAGGACGCAAAATTGAAGGGAAGATTCTCTTTCTTGGAGGACCGCTTTTTTATTATAAGGGCTTGCAAGAGCGATTTGCAAAAACTTTAAAACTTGATAAAGAACACGCCATTTTTCCTGATTTTGCACAATATGCCGTGGCGATTGGCGTCTCCCTTCAAGCACGTGAGTTAGAAAAAACTTATACTTGTCAGTCACTCATTACCATACTTGAAGAAAGCAAAAACACTACTTCAAGCAATAAATATCTTGAGCCGCTTTTCGCTTCAGAATCTGATTATAATGCCTTTATTGCACGGCACGAAAGTGCAAGTGTAGAAGAAATAGAAATTGAGCAAGCCTACAAGGCAAATAATCATCACAAAATTGATGTGTATATCGGCATAGATTGCGGAAGCACAACAACAAAGCTTGTTATGCTTGATAGTCATAATGCCATTGTATATCAATATTATAATTCTAACAAAGGCAATCCCGTAGAAGTCATATCAACGCAACTTACTTACATTTATGAACATTTTGGTGATAAAATCAACATTAAAGGAAGTGCGGTTACTGGCTATGGTGAAGAGCTTATAAAGGCTGCCTTTACCTTAGACGCTGGACTTGTAGAAACAATGGCACATCTTAAGGCTGCTAAATACTTTAATCCTAAAGTAGATTTTATCATTGATATTGGCGGACAAGATATGAAATGCTTTTATATCAAAAACCAAACCATAGATTCTATAATGCTTAATGAAGCGTGTAGCTCAGGTTGCGGAAGTTTTATTGAAACTTTTGCAAAATCTATGGGTTATGATATACAAACTTTTTCTAAGCTTGGTTTAGAATCCAAACAACCTGTGGAGCTTGGAAGCCGCTGCACGGTGTTTATGAATAGCTCGGTTAAAGAAGCACAAAAAGAGGGTGCGAGCATTGAAGATATTAGTGCTGGGCTTTCTATGAGTGTAGTTAAAAATGCTATTTATAAAGTTATACGTGCACGCGATGCAGATGATTTGGGTAAGCAAATTGTCGTGCAAGGTGGAACATTCCTCAACAATGCAGTGCTTAGAAGCTTTGAGAAAGAAATCGGTAGAGAGGTTGTGCGACCCAAAATCAGCGGACTTATGGGAGCATTTGGCGCAGCATTATATGCAAAAGACTTAGGGTTAGAACATTCAAGCACAATGAAACAAGAGGAATTAGCCACTTTCAAACATACTGCAACCGCAAGTGTATGTAAAATCTGTGGGAATAATTGCCATTTAACGATTAATCGCTTTGGCGAGGGCAAAAAGTTTATATCAGGTAATCGCTGTGATAAGCCACTAGGCTTTAAAAAGCTCCTCTTTTTGCCCAACTTGTATGATTATAAACTCAATAAAATTAAATCTCTTTGTGCTTATGAAAATATGGACAAATCTCGCCTCACAAAGGGAAAAATAGGTATTCCCTTAGGGCTTAATATGTATGAGAATCTGCCTTTTTGGCATACATTGCTTAGCGAATTGGGCTATGAAGTGGTAGTCTCTGATATTACCACACGAAAGACCTTTTCCTTAGGACAATATAGTATCCCAAGCGATACGGTATGCTACCCTGCTAAGCTCCTGCACGGACATATTGAGAATCTTTTGAAAAAAGGGGTGGATAAAATCTTTTATCCTTGTATGAGTTATAGTTTTGCTGGCGATGAAAAACACAAAGATTCAAGCACAAATAATTATAATTGCCCTGTTGTAGCTTATTATCCCGAACTTTTAAATGCAAATGTTGATAAATTACGAGAAGTAAGCTTTTTTTATCCGTATTTTGGATTACATCAAAAAGAAGATTTTAAGAAAAAGGGCTTTGTATTTTTCAAAAAAGAATTGGGTGCGGATAAAAAGTCATTCCTCAAGGCAGTAGAAAAAGCCTATGAAGTGCGTGATGAATGGCTAAGTGATGTAAAACTACAAGGCGAAAAAGCTCTACATTTCGCACGAGCAAATAAACTCAAGGCTATTGTGTTATGCGGACGTCCATATCATATTGACCCAGAAATCAATCACGGCATTGATAAGCTCATTAATTCTTTAGGGCTTGTTGTGCTAAGTGAGGATAGTGTCGAGCATTTAGCAGATGCGGGAGAACTTCATATCCTTAATCAGTGGAGCTATCATTCACGGCTTTATAATGCAGCAGCCTTTGTAAGTAGTGATGAGAATCTTGAGCTTGTGCAGCTTGTAAGCTTTGGTTGCGGAATAGATTCTATTACAACTGATGAAGTGCGCGAGATTTTAGAATCTCACGGGAAATTCTACACTCAGCTCAAAATTGATGAAATCAGCAATTTAGGCGCGGTAAAAATCAGAATCCGAAGTCTGCTTGGAGCAATGGAAGAAAAACAAGCGCAAAAAAATGCAAAAATTTTGCTACAATCAACTCAAATACTTGAGAATGCTTAAATTTATTTATAAAGGAATCCTATGACACAAAAAATGACCCCTCATATTAATTCTTGGCAAACGCCAGATTCTCAATCGTTGATTATCAAAACAGAAAATAAGCGCGAACTTAAACGCGTGCCATTTACTGCAGAGATGAAGCAAACACATACAATTCTTGTGCCGATGATGTTGCCTGTTCATTTTGAATTGCTTGTAAAAATCTTGCACTTACACGGCTATAATGCGGAGCTTTTGCATAATGATGGGAAAGGCGTGGTAGATGAAGGTTTGCGCAATGTCCATAATGATACTTGTTATCCTGCATTGCTTGTGATTGGGCAAATGATTGATGCGCTTAAAAGTGGTAAGTGGGATTTGCAAAAAGTCGCATTACTGATTACGCAAACAGGAGGGGGTTGTCGTGCAAGTAATTATATTTATCTCTTGCGAAAAGCTCTCAATAAAGCGGGATTTGGGAATATTCCTGTTATCTCTCTTAATTTTAGTGGATTAGAAGCTGACCAAGGCTTTAGCGTTACGCGCCCAATGCTACAAAATCTTTTAAACGCAATTGTGTATGGGGATTTGATAATGCATATTGCTAATCAATGCCGTCCTTATGAGAAAAATAAAGGTGATACCGATGCAATGGTAGATAAATGGGTGCGTCGCATTACAAGTGAGGGCACGAATGAGGGATTAAGAAAATATAGTGCGCTCAAAAAAGATATGAAACTTATCCTTGATGATTTTGCCTCTATCCCTAGAGATACCAAGCAAAAAGTGCGCGTAGGCATTGTAGGTGAGATTTATATCAAATTCTCTCCGCTTGGCAATAATAATCTTGAAGATTTCCTTTTAGCAGAAGATTGTGAGGTTGTAATTCCGGGCTTTATGGACTTTTGCTTGTATTGTATCAATGATACAATTGTGGGTGGCAAAATGTATGGTGGCACACTTATGCAAGCGCTTATTTATCGTGTGGTGTATTGGTTTTTTGCAAGCAAACAAATTGATACAATTAAAGCCATTAAAAAGCACGGTGTATTTAGAGCACCCACTGCGTTTAAATACACGAAAAAAGCGGTGCAAGGCTATGTCTCTGAAGGTATGAATATGGGCGAGGGGTGGTTGCTTACTGCTGAAATGCTTGAACTCATTGAGCAAGGTGTGGAAAACATTGTTTGCACCCAACCTTTTGGTTGTCTGCCTAATCATATTGTAGGACGCGGTATGATGAAAACGATAAAAGAGCGCAACCCACAAAGCAATATCGTCTCCATTGACTATGACCCGGGTGCGACAAAAGTTAATCAAGAAAATCGCATCAAGCTTATGTTAAGCAATGCTAAAAAGGCGCACACTGCAAATGCTTAATGCGCATTTATGCGCACCCAAGCAAGTGAGTAAAATTGTAACTTATATAAGATTGTATTCAGTATTCAAGGGGGTTTCATACTCTCTTTTCTTTTTATACACCCCCACATATTACTTAACCTAAAAGTAATGCTCAATACATTAATAAAAATTTAAACTTTATTATGGAAATATGACTAAGACTACTTAAAACTTGATAGTTTTTTTGTAAAGTCAATTTTTACATTTCAATATAAGGAGTTCGTATGAACAAATTTGGTTTGGTTTTGACTTTATGTTTGGGTTTAGCTTTTAGTCCGCTTTGTGCATTAGAATCTACTTCACAAAAGAATGCACACAATGCGCAAAACACATCTCTTAGTCAAGCTGATGCAGCATTTCTTTTTACTGCAAATGCAAACAATCTTAATGTAGTGGCTTTAAGTGATGAGGAAATGCAAAAGACAGAGGGAGAAGGAGTTATCCTTACTGCTGTAACAACAGCATATAAAGCGTATAAGTATTATGAAACAGGCAAACAAGTAGTCAAAGTAGTCAAAAAGATCAAAAAATGGTTTAGATAAGCTGGGGGGGATGAATAGTGAAACATTTCCGCAAAATATTTTTAGGTTGCTCTCTCTTTGGTGCAGTATGTGCGTATGCGGGTGAATATAGTGCGTCAAAAATAGGTATAGGCGGTGTATATAGCCTTCAACAACCAAGTGGGGAAAAAGACATCACTAATACAGGTGGTTATGTGGCTCTAAGAGGGAGAAGTTCTTTGCTTCAGGAAAGATTTTTGTTGCAATTTGATGTTGAAACAAATTTTGGTAAAGACAAAAGAGATAGAAGCAAAAGCAATTCATTTCGTATGAGCAATGTCCTCTTGGGTGCTGGGGTAAATCTCCTCACTCCAAATGCCCCACTCTATCTTAGCGTAATAGGTAGTCTTGATAATTTTGAATACTCAGCTTCAAATAATTGGATTGATAGTAGACTTATGCTTGTGGGAGCTGATTTGCAAGGTTTCATAAAAAGAAATCGCTTAACCTTTGAATATAATGTGGGCTATCACTATATGCTATCGGGCTATTATAAACAACAAAATGATGATATTGACGTAGATGGTTCTAGCTATGCTATTAAAGGTGGGGTAGGATTTGTATATGACATTACAGAGGAAATAGGTTTTTTTATGAATCTTCGTGCAAAATACTACAATCTAGCAACTTCTAAGTTCAATGCAACTTTTACTCGTCCTGCTACTAAACATTTCTTAGGTGGAGTAGAAGTAGGGATTAAGTTCTAAGGAGGCTTGAGAGATTCTTTAATAATAGAATCTCTAGGCTTGATGTTTCTAGGTTTTTTGCTACTTGAAGGTAGTATAAAGACTTAATTTTTGAAATAAATATTAAGGATTTTTTATGAATAAGAATATTACAGCTTTAACTTTATCTTTGGGTTTAGCTTTTAGTCCGCTGTGTGCGTTAGAATCTACTTATAAAAAGAATATGCAAAATACATCTCTTAGTCAAGCTGATGCAAATTTTCTCTTTGCTAGTAATGCTAGTCATCTTAATGTAGTGGCTTTAAGTGATGAGGAAATGGGGGTAGCAGCAGGAGAATTTTGGCCGATATTAATGGGGTTAGGATTAAGTTTTTTATCCTATTTAAATGCCCCAGCACCAAATGACCCTATTTATAGTGGCAAACCTCCATTTTGATTTATAGGCAATAGTGTAACAAGACAAATCTCCGTTACACTATCTTAACTTCAAATATAAGAGCTACAATTATGGCATTTATTTTGGAACAAATATTTATATGGCTTACTTTTCTTATTTTGCTTTGCACAAATTATTTGCTTTTTTCTTTTAAATATATGCATAAGTTTGAGTTTGTGGCTGTATTGATTGGCTATGTATGTATAATAGCCATATTTTTATGGGGGACTTCTTCTAGAGAACCTATAAATATCAGCTCGGTATTTGCTTCTTTAAACATAAATATTTGGATAACACTTTGTATTGGGCTATATGCATTTTTTATCTGCTTTATTTTGTTGAAAGTAATCAAAAGAAAAAATGAACAGAGATATTTTTATATCTTTTCAACTATCATCATTTGTTTGCTTATCCTTAATATAGGCAACAACATCGTATAACTTTTTATTATCAAAATTTTCTAAAGAATAAAAACCCATAATAATATTAATAAACTAAATTAAGTGTTTTTTATTAAATGTAATATACAATGTAAAACTCTTAAAATATGTTTTAAAGAACATATTTTAATATTTAAGGAGTTCTTTATGAACAAACTTGGTTTGGTTTTGACTTTATGTTTGGGTTTAGCTTTTAGTCCGCTTTGTGCATTAGAATCTACTTCACAAAAGAATGCACACCATGCGCAAAACACATCTCTTAGTCAAGCTGATGCAGCATTTCTTTTTACTGCAAATGCAAACAATCTTAATGTAGTGGCTTTAAGTGATGAGGAAATGAGATTGATAGAGGGGTAAATTATGAATTGCTTAATCAAATTAAAATATTGTTGTCTCATACTTCTTCTTTGCTGTGGGTTGTGTGCTAATGTATGGGCGTATAAATGTTCGGATACAAGCTGTGATGACTTACGCATTGGTTTGGGAGTATATTATGGTGATATGAATGCCTCTTCCAACCCAAAAGCCACAAGCTATGGCGGATACATACCTGTATCTGTAGGGAAACACTGGCGTTGGTTTGGCATAGGAGCTGATTTTCTAGGAGGAATATCTCACTCACAGATTGAGGGCTCCCTCATCGGAGCAAATGCTCCTGCTAAAGATATAGGAAACTTTGTATCTGCTAAACCTCGCGTAGGTATCAATCTCGGCTCACTGGAAAATCCGCTCTTTATCTCTGTTATCGTGCCTCTTGAGGTTTATGACTTTAGGATACAAAAGGGTAATCACCTCCAAAGTGCCTTTGTATTTATAGGTGGAAGTATTTCGGGACGCAAGAGTCTTAATAAAGCTGCCCTAGAGTATGGATTAAGTTATAGCTATGCAGTAGGCTCAAATCAAGGGCATACTTTCAAATATCAAGGCACTGGAGATTCTGGGCGTTTAAATATTGATGGCGGGAGTTTGTGGGAGGGTTCTTTGGGCATAGTATTTGGCAAAAATATGGCTCAATCTTATGAAAAAAGCCCTGTGTATTACACAAAGCTTAAGGTGCGATATTTTGATTTAAATGCCGGCTCTTCTAAAAATACTACTCCTGCTTTTACCTATCCTGCGACAAAAAATCTTGTCGCTATGCTTGAATTTGGCGTAAGTTTGGATTTTCGCTATTAATTGAAATGCAACATTTGAGTAAAGATAAAATCAAGATTTAATACAAGGAGTTCTTATAAACAAAATCATTTTAGTTTTTCTCCTTTACACTAATGCCTTTGCCTATACTTGTTATAGCTCACATTGTGAGGATATACGCATAGGGCTAGGGGCACATCATAGTAAAACTTATGATACAGGCGTATATCTCTCTGGATATGCTGGAGGACATTGGGATAAGCTCTATATCGCAGGGGGTGTGAATATAGGACAAGTCAATCCTACCTTTGCACCCACAATAGATTCAAATAAGCAAAATTATAATTCTCTTTTAGCTTCTGCCTACGCGCATATTGGCGCAAAACTTGGTGGAGAGAATCCTCTTTTTCTCTATGTTGAAACAAAAATTGAGCGATACAGCATTGGAGAAAATACCACCTTTAGTACAAATCAACTCTTTATGGGCGCATATATCGCCAATCACGCAAAGATAAGCAGTGGCATAATGTTAGAGTTAGGATTAGGAATAAGCCCAAGTATTGTAAGATACTACACAAGCCAAAATGCAGATAAAAACTCTATATCTCAAAGAAACAATATTGATGGAAGCTATCGCATTGATACTTTTATCGGTATACGCTTTAAAAGAGGAGATGAATACAGCAAGAAAAGCGATATTTATGTAAGAGCAATGGGTATTTTTTATCACAATAAAACATATAATACCCCTATCACGCTGCCTCCACGCAATGATTATGCACTTATGCTTGAATGTGGTATAAGCCTTAAAAATTTATTAAGTTAAATTGTAACACTTTTATAAGTTTCTATAATGTTTGGGGAATTTTGTAACTCTTAATGATTATAGAATCTTAGTATATCTTTTTGCTGAAGCAGGGGGTGAGATTCTTGGAGTTGGTGTAAGCAAAGCAAAGGGTAGTAAAAATGAGCCGTTCGTTTGGTATGATGCTCATATCAAGTTTGGAGTAAATATTGCTTCTCAAACAAATCCACTCTTTTTAAATGTAGCGTATTCATTTAATCATCAATGGAATGACGCAATAGGTAAAGACTTTAGGACAGGGCTTCATATGGCTGGATTAGATTTGCACGGCTTCATTCAAAGTGGTGCTAAGACAACTTATGAATACAATGTAGGCTACTACTATGTATTTCACGGCTATCACTATCTTGGCGAAACCCGCTCTGGCATAAATGATTATAGCTATGTGATTAAAGGGCATAGTGGCTTAAAATCTATTTTGTAGTGTCTTTGTCATTTTTACTATGCTTATGTAACCATTGCTTGACTTTTGTAAAGCACTCTTCAAAAACATTCTTATAAGGCTCGCTCTCAATGCCAAAGCTTTCTTGAAGCTTTTCAGTAAGCGCTCTTTGCTCGGCATTAAGCTTTGGAGGATAAGTGATTTTAATCTGTGCGACAAACTTCCCTCTGTATGCGCTATTGACATCTTTTATCCCCTCATTATCAAAAACAAATTGCTCTTTATCCCGTGTATTTGGCGGGATTTTAAGCTCTAATTCTCCACGCAAAGATGGAATCTTAAGCGTTGTGCCAAGCACGATTGAAGTAAAAAATACCGGCACTTCAATATAAACATTCTCTCCATCACGCACAAAATTTTCATCTTCTGCAACACTCACGGCAATATATAAATCTCCCCTGCTACCATTCTTATCAGCATTTCCTCGCCCACCAATGCGGATTCTATTCCCATCATCAATGCCTTCAGGGATACTCACTTCAAAGCTCTCCTCACTTATCTCAAACCCGCTACCCTTACATTTGGAGCATTTCTCGCTTGCACTTTGCCCCTCACCCTTGCAAGTAGGACAAGTTTGCGCAAAAGTCATAAATCCTTGTCGCATATATACCTGTCCCTTACCACCACAATCCTTGCAAGTATTGAGTTTGCCACCTTTAGCACCTGTGCCTTTACAATCACTACACGCAATTTTAAAACTATTATGAATTTCTTTTTTGCACCCAAATACGGCTTCTGTAAAGCTTAACTCTAATCCCACAATCTCATCTAAATTATATTTACCCCCGCCTCGTTTTTGAGTTGAGAATCCAAAGTTGGCACCGAATGCAGATTCAAAAATTGAACCCAAATCCCCAAAAATATCACTAAAATCGCGACCGCTAAAACCACTAAAACCTGAATTTTGCAAGCCTTCCTTGCCATATTTATCATAAATTTGGCGCTTAGAATCATCGCTTAGCACCTCATAGGCTTCATTCACGCGTTTAAACTGCTCTTCTGCATCTTTATCATCAGGGTTTCTATCAGGGTGATATTTAAGTGCCATTTTACGATAAGCTTTTTTGATTGTCTCCTTATCACTTGTGCGCGTAATTTCAAGGATTTCATAATAATCAAATGTCTCCAAAACTCACTCCTACTTTAATCAAAATTAAATCTGAAATTGTAGCGAAATTTTATAAGGCGAAGTTAAATTCTTTATAGCTATGATTGCAAGTTTAATCTTAGTAAGGGCATAATAATGAATCAATATAAATCCAGCCTTAAAGCGTTTTCAGAGCTTATCTCTACACTTGAGAAACTCCCCGCCATTGGCAAAAAAAGTGCGCAAAAAATGGCATATGCTCTCTGTATGGAAAACAAATTCTTAGGGCTTAATATCGCTCACGCCATTGAAAATGCTGCCCTTTTGGTGCAAAAATGCCATAAATGTTTTGGTATAAGCGAAAGCGAGATTTGTGATATTTGTCTTGATAGTTCAAGGGAAAATGGAGAATTATGCATCGTAGCAAATCCACGTGATATTTTTACGCTTGAAGATATGGGAGAATTTAAGGGGCGATATTTTGTGCTAGATTCACAAGGAGATTTAGAGCAAATTGACTTTACGCTCCTTAATCAAAGAATTGATACCGAATCTGTGCGTGAAATTATTTTTGCACTCTCGCCAAGTCTTGCAAATGAAGCAATTATGCTCTATATTGAAGATAAAATTAAAATGCCTTTGCATTTTAGCAAAATCGCACAAGGTGTGCCCACAGGGATAGGACTAGATGCTATTGACCAGCTCTCTCTTTCGCGTGCAATGAGTTTGCGCGTCAAGCTTTAATTAAGAAATAATTAAGAAATAATTAAGAAATAATTAATTTCTTTGGGCGTATAATTTACGCGTTTTCTAACTCCAATAACAGAAAGGAACAAACAATGAAAAAGTTGCTTTTACTCACACTTTTGGGTTTTGCTAGTCTTGCTTTCGCTGATGCTCCTGCAGCATTCAAAAAATGCGTTGCTTGTCACGGACCTGATGCAAAGAAAATTGCTCCGGGCAGCAAAGGTGATGTAACAATAGCTGGTATGGCAAAAGATGATTTGCTCAAAAAGCTTAAAGGTTACAAAGCTAAAACAGAAGATAATGGTGGTGCTAAGGCTATTATGTACGGACAGATGGCAAATGTAAGTGATGCTGATATTGAAGCATTAGCTGATTACATTTCTAAACTTCCTAAATAAATTTATTTATGCGGATATGACATTGTATCCGCATAAGCGACATTATGTCCGAAATAATTATTGATTCTCAATCTTACAAACACAATCTCAATCTCATATCTTCACACATCGGAACAAGCACAGAACTTGCTATTGTATTAAAAGATAATGCCTATGGACACGGCTTAGAGCAAATAAGTACTTTAGCGAGAGAATATGGCATTAAGAGTGTGTTTGTCAAAAACTATGCCGAAGCAATGCAAATCAAAGATGATTTTCCTTGTATTACTGCACTTTATGGAATGCCTCAAGGCACATTCCCTCCTCATATCGCCTTTGTTATTAATCATAAAGAACATATCTCTATCTTGCCAAAAGGCACAAATGTAGAATTAAAAGTGAATGCAGGAATGAATCGCAATGGCATACAAGCAAGTGAGATAAGTGAGTTTGTTGAACTTATTTTGCATCGGGGCTTAAACCTTATAGGTGTATTTTCACATAATGGCTATGGCGATGATATTGATGAAGAATTTGAACGCACACAGGAACGATTTGCACTTATCAAACAAGAAATCAAAGAATTAGCCCAAAAGTATGGATTTCCTCTGCCACGTTTTCACTCCCTAAGCTCCTCTGGGGCAATTCGGGAAGCAATGAATAATAACATTAATGATGATTTGGTGCGCATAGGTATTGCAGCGTATGGTTACCTTGATGTTGCCTTTGAGAATCCTATTAGCGCGAAATTACGCAAAGTTGCAGCCCTCTATGCTGATAGGATTTCTACACGTGTTTTACCCCAAAATGCGCGAATTGGTTATAGTGGTTGCACAAAGATGGATTCTAAAAATATAGTAAGCACTTATGATATAGGCTATGGTGATGGATTTTTCCGCGTGAGTGAGCGACACAAAGTCTATACTGCCAAAGGCTATCAAATCTTGCCCCGCTTGTCAATGGATTGCTTTTCTTGTATGTGTGATGAGAGTAGAATCTGTGTCTTTGATGATGCAAATACAATCGCTCAAGCTTTTGGCACAATCACCTATGAGATTCTAACTCATCTCTCGCCCTTTATCAAACGCACTATTATATAGCTATGTCGCCGCACCTTCCCCAGTTTACAAACATTTCTAGAATCTACCCCTTTACACACACTCCCATAGAATGCTATTTCAACACCTCACCTCGCGATTTTGTGATTAAAGAAATTCCTCTTTATGAGCCAAGCGGAAGTGGTGAGCATTTATTACTTTATGTGCGTAAAAAAGGCTTAAGCACTTTTGAACTCTTAAATATTCTTTCTAGCTCATTAGGTTGTAGAGTGCGTGATATTGGCTATGCAGGGCTTAAAGACAAAGCAGCTACAAGCTATCAATATTTAAGCATTCATCGCTCTTTACAAAATCGTCTTGAATCTGCCTTGCCTCATTTACACTCTCAACATATTAAAATTCTCACTATCACACCTCACAACCATAAACTCAAAATCGGACATCTCAAGGGGAATAGCTTTTTTATGCGCCTCAAAAAAGTTTCCTCAAACAATGCTACTAAACTTCATTCCACATTAGAATTACTCGCTCATAGTGGATTCCCAAATTATTTTGGTAATCAACGTTTTGGCAAAGAAGGGGATAATTTTCAAAGTGGAAAAGCTATCAGTGAGCACAAACTCACGCTTAAAAACAAAAAAATAAGCAATTTTCTCATCTCAAGCTACCAAAGTCATCTTTTTAATGCGTGGCTTAGCTCAAGGATACAACTCGCACAAATACTTCGCTCTTTTAAGCCAAATGAAGTTTTAAGAGCACTGCAAAGCCCAAATTTTCCTACTTTGCATACTTTTGCCAAGTCTTGCACACCTCAACTCATTAAAACTTTGCAAAGCCAAAAACAACCATTTGTGATTCTACAAGGTGATATAATGTGCCATTATCCATTTGGCAAAAACTTTGTATGCGATGATACATTAATAGAATCTACACGTTTTTTGCAAAAAGATATTGCTCCCACGGGCGCGCTCTGTGGCACAAAATTCACTCATTCAAAATGCCTTGCCTATGATATTGAAGAACAATTTTTAGATTCTCAAATCAAAGCAAATGGCACAAGACGTTATGCGTGGGTGTGGGCAGAAAATATAGAGGGGCGATATATTCCACAAGAGGCACATTTTGAATTGCATTTTCATCTCCCTAAAGGAAGCTATGCCACTATTTTCCTTGAAAGCCTACTTAGCACACATAATTGTTAATAATTCGCTATGTCTAAAAGATGTTGTTCTTTCATTGCTTGAGCAATCTCTTCATAACCCTTCAGTGCATCTTGATCGCATAAAACCCATTCATTAAGTCCCTCTAAACTCATCATATGTGCAATTTTTGGGTCATTTTTAAGGGCATTTTGTGATTTCATCATTTCTACAAAGCTTCTTTTTAAGTAAGAATCAAAACTTTTTAGGGTTGTAAAATTACAATGACAATAATCAGGGCTTGTGTAAAAATTCACCATTTGAGGATAATTTCCCTCTTGCATAACCCTCACCCAAGTAGTAGAGCCAATAGCTCCTGCATCTAATTCTCCACTTTTTATTTTATCCAGCACATCAAATTCACTTCGCCCTGTATCGCCGTGTTTGCCCACATCGCTATTAAAGCGGAAGATTCTAAGCATATCATCTGTGCCTTTTTGATTGAGTGAATCAAGTGGCATTTCTCTAAGATTCAATGCACTTTGCTGCAAGTAAAATAAAGGCATAATCGCCGCTTGAGCAGAATCTAAACTCCCTAAACCAAATTTTTTACCCTTCAAATCCTCTAAGCCCTTCATTGTATCTCTCTTGGCTACAAATACACTTTTAAAGCCAATATCAGTATCGCGCATTAAAATTGCCTCTGCACCATTATTTGTGCAATGCTTAGAGCGAATAAAAGCCACATTTGTATTCCAAGCAATATCTATTTTTCCCTCTTTAAGCCACTGCACTTGCCGCTCATAGTTGCTAAATAACACATAATCTAGCCTTATATCTTTAAAATAATCATTAGCATATTCCCTAATCGTATCCCAAATAGGGACAATTTGTGGCGCATACGCCACTGCACCTACTAAAATTGACTTCATATTTACTCCTTTGGTAAAAGTGCATCAGAGAGCCACACTTGTAAAATATCAAGACTTGGCGCCATTACTTGTGAAGCGAACGCATCTCGCAAATATCGCTCTAGTGGTAAGATCTTACTATAAGCTTTTCCTCCACCAAGTCGCATTGCAAGAGCACAAATATCCATAACAAGATGTGTGGCGTTAATCCTACACGCAAATATTTTGCACATTGCATCAGATTCTTTATTATCAAATGCCCTTGCAGCCTCATAAACAAGTGCAATTTGGCTTTGCGTTTTGGTATAGAGTTCTGCGATATGGATTCTCACTAACTCTTTATCTGCCAAAGAGGAGCCATCAGTATATTTTCTACTCTTACAATGACTAAGTGCGCATTCATAAGAAGCCTTTCCCACACCGCTATACACCGCTCCAAGCCCCACGACAAAATACATTGCTACAACTCCAGCTTGCGCTTCACCCTCTCCGTCTTTGCCTAGCAAATATTGTTTTGTATGAAGCTTCACATCATTATATTGCACAGGTTTTGAGACATTTCCGCGCATACCTAACCCATTCCACACGCCCTCTTCGTGATAAATACCCTCCACATTATTGGGTGTAATCCAATTATTTTTACCACCATTTACCTTGCAAGAATTTGTATAAGTAAGATAATAGTTAGCTTGTTGAGCCGAAGTTACAAAGCTTTTGCGCCCTTTTAAGATTCTATACTCTCCCGCTTCTGTCTCTGTTATATCAGGCAAACCAAAGTGTGTCCCAGAGCCACTTTCACTATAAGCAAGAGCAAAAGAAATCTCCCCTTTTGCTATTTTTGGCAAAAATTCCTCTTTTTGCCCCTTTGTCCCAAAAGTTGCAATACAAGCCGTTGCAACATTGTGCATCATATAACAAAGTGCAGTAGAAGCATCAAATTGTGCTAAAGTATAACAAGTTAAAGCGTGATGAGAGCAATTTCCACCGCTTCCGCCATACTCTTTAGGCACAAGTAGCCCCATAAACCCTTGCTTTTTGAGCTCATCATAGGCTTCTTTTGGGAATCTTGCTTCTTTGTCAATAGATTCTGTATGAGGAGCAACAAATACCTTACCAAACTCCGCTGCTTTTTGTTCTAAGTTTTCCAAACTTAACATATTTTCTCCTTACATAAAATTAGGTGTATGAGCCCTGCTTAAATCAAGGGCAAGTTCCTCATCAATGCCACATTCCACAAGCCGCTTTGTGCGATTTTTCTCCATTTTTTTCTTTAATTCCTGCACCTCCTCAAATCCATTCGAAATTAATGCGCTATCCTCACCTCCTCCACGCAATAGAGCCATAGATTCTAAAAGCAGGGAGGATTCGCCACTTTGTGCGTCTAAATAATTTTTACGCGCAAAAACGACTTCCTTTAAGGCAGCAATTTTGGCAGGATTTTGTGCTATTGCTTGTTTCACATTATTGATTCCATAGGCAACGTGGCGACTTTCATCTTTCCTTGCTAAAGCAAGTAAATATGCACTCGCCTCATCTCCTAATGCCCTAAAGCTCTCCTCTAAAAACTTTAATAAATCAATGAAAGTCCCTTCCCCCATAATATGCAGCAAAAAGCTAGATTTGAAATAATCTTTCTCATTCCACAGGCTAAAAAGGCTTTGTTGTGTTGTAAGTGTGGAGTATTGCACACCAAGCCCTGTAATATTTGCCCTTTTGATAAAAGATTCTATATGTCGGCTCTCATCACCGATAATAGAAGAGAGTAAAAGCGGAATAGGCGTGAAAAAGGGTGAAATCTGCCCTAAAAATCGTGCGGGGATATACAGAGCTGAAAACTCATTTTCAGTTAAATAAGTCATAATCTGTGCGATTGCAAATTGCAGGGCTGGGCTAAACTCTGGTATTTCTTGCCATTTTATATCTGTGGTGGCATTCCATTGCGACTTTTTAGAATCCTCATAAATTTGCAAAGCATTACTGCTCCAAATATTATTAGATTCTATACCAAAATGATAATTTGGACTTGCCAATTCCACTTGCACACCATTTGGTGCTAAACCTTGCGCCGATGGACTTATGTGAGAATGACAATCAAATTTTTGGAATCTTGTGGGGGATTTTTTGCACAAGATATACACAAAATTACCCTTAGAATCTGCATTTTGACTTATTGCACACTTTTGGACAAACTCCTCACCTTTGAAAGCACACCACATAATAAGGTCATTTTCTAAATTATCTACATCACTTACAACTTCTATCAATGCGCCTTTTTCTGTTAATAAAAAAGCATTTTCAAGTCGCATAAAAAAGAGTGTGCCAAGCGGTAAGCCACCCATAAAGCAGACGGATTTCAAAGAATTTTGCATAAAATGACTTTGTGTTAAAACTACATTCAAGTTTAGGAAGACTTGTATTCTTTCTTACAGAAAGCTTAGGAAGAAATGATAAAAATATTTAACTTAAATAACTCTTAAGGCAGATACCTTTCATATAAAGTTTAAAATATCTTCTAATACTTGCTCTTTATTTATTTCATTTAAAATCTCGTGTCTTGCACCCTCATAAAGTATCAACTCCACATTAAAGCCGCATTGCTCATATTGATATGCAATTTTCTCTACACCTGCACCAAAATCTCCACAACTATCACAGCTACCACTTATAATTAAAAGCGGAAGATTCTCTCCTTGTAGCCCTCGCATATCATTTACCTGTCTCATACCCTCAAAAAGTCCTATAAAGCTCTCTAGACTGAAAATAAACTGACACGCACTATCTGCCTTATATGCCTCTACTATGGCTTTATCGCGACAAAGCCACGCAAAGCCACCTTTTGTATTATCTTCATCCTCATTGTGTAAAAATGGTTTATTAAAACTGCCAAAAGAAAGATTATTAATTAAATGCTTCCCCCATTGCTCAAGTCGGCAGACATTAAGCATCTGTGCCAATGCTTGTCCAAAGCCAACAAGTGGATTGTATGCAGGTGAGCCTGATAAAATAAGTGTATCAAGCTCGTGTTTATAACTTTTAAGGTAACTACGCGCAAGTAGAGAACCCATAGAATGCCCAAGTAAGACAAATTTTTGCGGCTTAAAATGCTGTTTGAGCAAAAGCGTAAGCTGGTGCATATCTGCCACTGCTTTATCAAATCCACTGGCATTATTTGCCTCATTTTGTGCACTTCCCTTCATTTCACCCCATATATGATACCTATCAATACTCTTTCCGTGCCCTCTATGATCATTTATCGCCACAATAAATCCCGCTTTGGCAAGAGATTTGCCTACCCACTCATAACGTCCTTTATGTTCTACCATACCGTGTGCTATTTGAATGACAACAACATACTCTGACAAAATGCTTGGCATATATACATCATAAAAGATTCTAAGTCCATCTTGTGCTGAAATAAAACTATTATCTTTTTGTATAAAAATTTCTTCTGTAATATTTTTTTGCATATTTTATTCCTTATTCTTTTTAAGCCATTGTTCTAGCTCTATTTGTCCTCCATTAAACACATTTAAATCAATATACTTTTCAGCCCCGCTATATCCCTTTAATACACCTTTTGGATTATACTGCCAAAATATCCACGAGTTTTTATCAAAATACACATTAAACAACCTTGCCCATAGAGAATGTGGGGCAAAAAATACCGAACGTATCCATAATGGATTATCTTTATATCGCCCACGCAAATACATATCATAAAAACTAGGTGTTGTATAAATAATAGGCTTTACTCCATAGTATTGCTCTAAGTGCAAAAGAAGCTTATCAAGCTCTTTATATACAGATTGAGCACTTGGAGGATTGCTTGCCTTTGTGCCATAAAATTCTATATCTATCACAGGAGGTAATCTCTTAGGAGATTTATCATTTTGCACATTACGAATAAAATTTTCTGCCTGCGTAAGCCCACTGCTATCAAAGCTAAAAAAATGATAAGCTCCTACAAATAATCCTTGATTATGTGCATTTTCAAAATTATATGCAAAACGTTTATCTACCCATTTGCTTCCCTCTGTGGCTTTGATAAAAGCAAAGCTAATGCCTTGCTCTTTTAGAATCTTCCATTCAATTTGCCCCTGATGAGCAGAGACATCTACACCTTTGATAGGATATGCCTTATCACTTGGCATATTAAACCACACTACACCATTATGCTGCAAAATAAAAAAAATAAAACCTAACACACATAGCACACCTATACGAATGGCAAACTTCCCTACTCGCCGTAAAAACACTAAATAGCGCAAATATTGCAATCTCACTTTAATCTCGCATCATATTTTTCAAGCAAAAATGATGGCTGATAGGAAAGTTTCGCCTTTCGCAAGCCCTCAATGCCCAAATCTTCCTCACGATTAACATAGCGATGATTTGAAAATTCATTTTTTAACAAAGCTTGATTAATCGCTTGATATGCACCACTAAAAGCAATATTAGCCTTTTCAATATGAATAAGTGCCAAATCGTCATCAATCTCTTCACCAAAACTAAAAGCGATAATCTCCCCATCACAACGCAAAAGCCCTCCTCGCAATGAGAGTTTATCAAAATGAGAGAGAGCATCATTAATGCCTAGATTCTCAAAATATAATCCCTTATCTTCGCTATTTCCTGCTTCAAACCACATATTATTTACTTTTAGAACTTCGGTAAGATTAGCATTTGAAAAAGATTCATATTGTGTTTGTGGATATGTAAGCCAAAAACGATTCAAATGATTTTTTTTCTTATGAAACTTGCGTCCAGAAAGTGTTATAAGCTCCTCTACATTATACACATAATCAAATCTATCACGTCTTTGAGTGATTTCAAAAGTATGTGGAAAATAAGATTCAAGCTCTTCTACTTCATTACTTTGCAAAGAATGCAGCTCAAGCGGTAATGATAAGTCTTTATAAAATTGTATGAGGGATTCTATAATGGGTTTTTTATCTCCTGCTCCCAATGGATAGAATACAAATGGATTTTGATGAGGATAGCGTGTCTGCACAATGAGATGTTCTTGTAAAAATGTATAGCTAATCTCGCGTGAATGTCGCCACATAAACATATTGCTAAAATTCATATCTGATAGCCATCGTCCTTTCTGATTTGTAAATGGTTCTAGAAGTGTTCTATCTTCAAGTTCTATTTTTTTAAACTCCATTATTTCTCCTTAGTTGCCTATATTGCATTTATTTTTTAATATCAGTAAAAATATAACTTCCAAGCCATTTTATTTCATCACTTCTCTTAGCAAAAAGTCGCTGCAATGGTTTATCAAGGTAATGCCCCTCACAATCAATAAAAAATCCTGTTTTAAAGCTCTCATTTGAGCGAATCGGACGCGAATCTATTTTTGTAAGATTAATACCCTCTTTTTCAAAATCACCCAATAAACGAAATAAAGTGCCTACTTGGTCATCATTTTTGAGATTCACAAAAAGAGAGGTTTTATCCTTTCCACTAGGTGCATTCGCAAAATCACTCACTATCACAAAACGAGTTTTATTATTTTGGGAATCCTCAATATGTTCAAACATCAATGGCAAATTATAAAGCTTTCCTGCAATTTTAGAGCCAATAGCCGCACTTTGCGGGTTACTAGCAGCAAGTTGCACAGCACGTGCTGTTGAATCTGTAGGAATCTGTTCAATATGATGAAGATTATGTGCGTGAAGAAATTTTTGACATTGCCCAAATGCAATATCTTTAGAAAAAATCTTTTTCACTTCGCTCAAATGCTCACAGCTACTCAAAAAACTATGATGAATAGGCAAAATGATTTCTGCAATAATTTTAAAATCATAATATGCTAAAAAGTCAATACTCTCACCTACCATACCATTTGTATTATTCTCAAGTGGTATTACGCCATATTTTACACGTTTATAAGCAAGAGATTCAAAAACTGCACTGATAGTATTAAGTGGTATATACTTGCTCATTGCGCCAAATCGTTCTTCTGCCGCCTGATGCGTATAACTCCCTACAGGTCCTAAAAATGCCACTTTTTCAGGTAACTCCAAATTGCGCGAAATAGCAAAAATTTCTTGATAAATTGCCTCAATGGCACGTTCATTTAAATATTTACTTTCTCTTTGACTCAAACGTTCAATAATTTCCCTCTCTCGCTCTGGGCGATAAATTGCTCCGCCTTGCTTGGTCTTATGTGCTCCTACTTGTGCTACAAGCGCCATACGCTTTTGCAAAGCATCAAAAATCTCCGAATCAATGCTATCAATCTCATTACGGAGAGTTTGGAGTATCGTATCTTGTGGTATTTGAGGCATAATATGTCCTTATCTTGTTTTAGGGATTCTCTCCATCTTCTGATTGAAGAGGCATTTCTAAAGTATCTTCAAGCAATCTCTCCTCATCTTCTATCATTTTCTCAAAAGATTCTCTATGTTTAATAAGCCGTGCATTGCCTTGCATAAGAGCTACTTCTGCAGGACGAGGACGCGTATTATAATTACTTGCCATACTATAACCATACGCTCCAGCATTTTTAAGCACGAGCACATCTCCTGCCTGAAGTGGTGGAAGTTTAATATTTTTCGCCAAATAATCGCTGCTCTCACAAATAGGTCCTACAATATCGCATAGGCTAGACTCTAAAGAAGAATCTACTCTTTTATCTTTTAAAAAATATTCCACTTGATGCGTAGCACGATAAAGTGCAGGGCGCATTAAATCATTCATCGCTGCATCTACAATTACAAAACGTTTATGTCCATTATGCTTTTCATAGAGCACACGCGTAAGCAAAACGCCACTCTCCCCTACAAGAAATCGTCCGGGCTCACATATAATTGTTAAATCAAGCCCATACAATGCTTCCAAAATAGCTTGAGCATAATCATATGGATTAATAAGGGATTCATCAGTATAGCGAATCCCTATACCCCCACCAATATCAAAAAATTTCAAATCAATTTTAAGGGCAAGAAGAGAATGTGTAAGTTGTGCTATTTTTTGTGCAGATTGTTTAATTGGCTCTAAATCTGTAATTTGTGAGCCAATATGAAAATGAATCCCGATAGGCTCAAGAAATTGAGCATTTTTAGCAAAAATATACATAGATTTTGCCTGCTCTATATCTACGCCGAATTTATTTTCATTCAATCCTGTTGAGATATAAGGGTGAGTTTTAGCATCAATATTTGGATTAACACGCACTGATATTCTTGCTATTTTATCAAGTTTTTTTGCAATAGATTCTATACGCAATAATTCCTCTTCGCTCTCCACATTTAAAAATAGAATATCACTTTGAAGTGCTTCTTCAATTTCATTATCTTGTTTTCCTACACCACTAAAAATAATTTTATATTTAGGAATCCCGGCTCTTAAAGCGCGTCTTACTTCACCGATAGATACACAATCCGCTCCGCTCCCAAGTTGAGCTAGGTGATGAATAATAGAGAGATTAGAATTTGCCTTAAGTGCATAACAAATGAGCGATTTACGCGCTTTAAAAGCGTCTTTTATCGCACAAAATGCTTGAGTAATGCGCTCCAAATCATATACATAAAGTGGTGTTTGATAAGTATCTGCAAGGGCAAAATAATGTGTTTGCTCCATAATTACTCCGAATTTATCATTTCAATTACTTTTATAAATGATAATTTTAGCCACAATAGCATAATATTATGTTAAAATCTAATATGTAATAACAATTTTCTCTATCAAGGATTGCTATGGCGTTATCTCCAGATGGTGTCTTTATGCTCATAAGCATATTTTTTGTGGCTTTATTCGTGCTTATTTCTTTGTTATATATTTTTGGTCCAGCACCCAAAAAACCTGAATATCAATTTAAAGAAGAAGAGCGAAAAATAAGTATTGAAGATATTATGAAAATCCTTGATTCTCCTAAAAGCGATTTGCCCACGCTTAAAAAAGCAGCTGATATGTTTTTTGACAATTATGACAAACTTACCTTAAACGATTATCGCAAAAAGAGTTTCCTTTTTGCAATTACTACACACGCGCGCACCTCAACTGAACTCATTATGAATACAGAAAAACGTTTAAGGGAGCTTAATCCCGGTTTAGAAAAAGATCTTAATAAAACACTCCATCGTGCTCTTGATGCACGAGATATAATGGCTACTTGAATGTGTAAAATTATCAATTATGTGCCTTTACTTTGCTTATTGGTATGTTTTGGTGCGTGTAGTCAAGAGAATGAAGATGTTATCACAGAGCCAACATCAAAAACTCCTGCAAAACACCATTTTGCACCCTTAAGCGAATTTGAAAAAGTGAAATTATCTCAATATCTCAATGATAGTGTTTCCACAAGAGATTTATATGAGAAATCTTGTAAAAATGGTAATAAAGAATCTTGTGATGTGTTCAAATGGACTTATGCACCTTTGTATAAGATTTGGGGAGCAAATGCCCATAAAGCAAGCGAGCAGAAACAAGCTCAAAAAGCCTATATGAACCAACTCATAGATGAATATCGTGCAACCTGTGGCGATGATAGAGATATACTTACACTTATCACAAAGAATTCTTTTACTTCTGAATCCGCCCACCACATCGCACTTAATTGGAAAGACACCAATTATTCGCAATCTTGCGTATCTCTTGCTCATCGCCTCAATGCAGTGGCACATTATGATTTTAGATTCAAAAATCCTCCCTCTTATGCTATAAAAGAGGCGGCGTTAAGCAATTTGAGTGCGTGTTTAAAGCACAATAATATTACCTCTTGCCTTTTTGCACAAAATTTAAGCTTTGCTGGAGGTCCTGATACACTTGCATTCCTCCCACCACTAAATTTAAATATTGCATATTTAGCAAGTGAGCAGGGCAAAATCTTAAGTTTGGAAAGATTAGAGCAAATAGCAGCTCTGCAATCTTTAGATTCGGACACAATCCAAGAGAAACAATATTTTCTATTTAACTTAGCACTTTTATACAAAAATGATTTAAGAAATCTTGAGAGAGCATTTTATAAATCAACAAGAGAGTATCGCGAAGAATGTCTGGAAATTGAATACAAAGCACAAGATGAAGTAATGGCACAAACAACACAAGATTTCATACATATAAGCTGTGAAAAGGGTGAAGAGTGCAGAAATGAGAGTGTATATAGCAGATGGTTTAAACGACATTTTAAGTGCTGTTACTATAATGATAATGGAGTAAAATATCCACTTGAGGACAAGTGTGCTGCTATTTTAGAGCGCACAGAACCACAAGTAAGAGAACTCATAACTTCAACTCTTCCAAAGATAAATGCTGTGTATAAATCATACCAGTTAGCTCTTGAAACAGGTAAGGAATACTTTGCCAAAGCTTGTGAAGCAGGTATGCAGGATCTTTATTGTGAGCGTTTAGAATATCTAAATATAGGCGAGCCCTATTGGGAACTCCCAGAAGAGAGTGTGTGCCCACCAATAAAGCTCCTAGACAAAACTCTACAACCCAATTAATGTTTATGCTGTGTAGGCTGAATATCTTTATTGTCAGCAAGATTTTGCGATGAGACTTTTTCCAAAAAGTTTAGAATCTTTGCAGCGGCTTGCATATATGCCTTTGCACTTTGAGAATCTGGCTCAAAAAATGCAATAGGCTTACCACTATCACCACCCTCACGCACTTTTGGTTCAAGCGGCACTTGAGCAAGTATATGCGTAGAATATTCATTTGCTAGCACTTCGCTTGTGCCTTTACCAAAAATATCATATTCTTTACCACAATCTGGGCAAATAAAACCACTCATATTTTCAATAATCCCCGCAATTGGCACTTTAAGCTTATCAAACATATCTAAACTTCTCGCGCTATCATCAAGGCTTACTTTTTGTGGAGTTGTTACGATAACACCCGCACTCACAGGCACACTTTGAGCAAGAGTAAGCTGTGCATCGCCTGTGCCCGGTGGCATATCAATCACAAGCACATCAAGATTACTCCAAATCACATCTGTAAGCATTTGCTCAATCGCGCGCATAATCATAGGACCCCGCCAAATGAGGCTTTGCCCCTCATCATAAAGCACACCCATACTCATCATTTCAACACCAAAAGCTTTGAGTGGAATAAGCTTTTTTTGACTTTCATCTACTTGAGCCTTATTGGCATTAAGCCCGAGCATTCGCGGAATATTAGGACCATAAATATCTGCATCAAGCAAGCCTACTTTTTTGCCCTGCTGTGCAAGAGCAATTGCAAGATTCACGCTTGAAGTAGATTTTCCCACACCACCTTTACCAGAGCTTACCATTACAAAATGTTTAATATGTGGAGCAAGATTCTTAGTTTTTGGTTGAGGCTGTGGTGCAGGTTTAGGAGAATTGATTTCAAGATGTAAAGTCGCTCCTTGCAATACACTTTCAAGTTTTTGACTTATCTCTTGTCTTAATTTTTCAATTATTTCTTGTGAGCTTGAAGGTATATCTATACGAACTCTTACCTCATTATCGCTTACTTTCACTTCTTTAAGAAAACCAAAACTCACGATGTCTTTTGAAAAATTAGGATAAATCACACTTGATAAAATTTCTGTGATTTGTTCTTGATTTTGTGGCATATTCTATCCTTCCTTTATGTAAAGTATCTGAATGCTTGCTAAAACTCCTGTTTAACAATATCATTTATATCTCAAAGATTTAAGAAATTATAACAATTAATATTTAACCCTTGACTTTGATTGTATCTTCCCTAGAGTTATAAAATATTTGTATAAATAATATGTAATCTATTTAAAATATGTTAAAATTCGCATAAACCCACTTAAATTGGATAGAATTTATGCTTCTTGCGATTTATAGCGTATGTGTATTTATTTTTATCGGTTACATTGCAAAACTTTTGCGGCTTGTAGGAAATAAGCAAAGCGGTATTTTGCTTGGCTTTTTGCTCAATTTTGCACTGCCAGCACAAATCTTTAATGGCACTTATCACGCCGATATTGATAGTGTATTTTTTTCTGTATGTTTGGTAAGCTTTCTTTGCTCTATAAGCGGCGGTTTGGTACTTTTTGCGATTGGCAAAGCTTTAAAATTCAATCGAGATTCTATTATCACAATGAGCTTTATGGGAGCATTTGGCAACACACTTTTTTTAGGACTACCCATTGTTAATGGCGCACTTGGCGAAGCATATGCAAATAAAGTGATTATTTATGACCAAATTGTTACAGGTATTCCTATCGCTTTCCTTGCACCACTTATTCTAAGTCTTGGAGGCAAAGGAAGTTTTCGCCCCAAAGCGATTGCTTTGAGGCTTTTTCAAAGTCCTCTTTTCCTTGCTTTACTCTGTGGCTTAGCACTCAAATTTTTACCTATAAAAATCCCCGATGAACTCTTTCTCCCGCTTAAAAGCCTCGCTCAAACTGCTACTCCCGTGGCACTTTTTGCTATCGGGGTGCAAATGAGTCTTCAATCTATTAAAGAGGAATGGAAGCCAACTTCATTTGCTCTTTGGCAAAATGTTTATTGCACCTTTGTTACTTTTTAGTGCCGTAAAGATTGGTTTTAACGAATTTAATGATTTATGGCGTATGGCACTTATTGAAGTTGCTATGCCCCCAGTAGTAAGCGCTGGAGCAATTGTCATTAGAGCAGGATTAAATGCAAGACTTGCTGTAAGCGCTATCGCTTTTGGTATTTTACTTAGTTTTGTGAGTGTACCCCTATGGCTTACTCTCACATAATCTTACATTGAAAGGTGGAACAATGTTTCAAAAATATCTTATCCCTCTGTGTATCGTTACAATCATCTATCTTGTCTCTACGAGTGAGGCTCTTACAAGCGTTACTGCTGGACTTGCAATTTTGCTCTTTGGTATGCTTAGCCTTGGTAATGGCTTTAGAGTGTTTAATGGAGGCTTTTTAGAGAATCTTCTCACTTCATCAACGAATACCTCTATTAAAAGTGTAAGTTTTGGAGCAATAGCTACAGCAATTATGCAAAGTTCCTCTCTTGTTTCTGTGCTTTCTATATCTTTTGTTTCAGCTGCACTCCTTAATCTTTCTCAAGGTATTGGCGTAATGTTTGGGGCAAATCTCGGTAATAGTGCCGGTTCGTGGCTTATTGCAGGAGTAAGCGGTATGAAAATTTCAGCCCTTGCGTTGCCACTCGTTGTAGGCGGTGTATTGTTCAATTTTCAAAATAATAAAACTGCAAAAGGCGTAGGACAAATTTTTATTGGCATTGGATTCTTTTTCTTGGGTGTCTCTTACATTAAAGAAGGCTTTGAAGAATACAAAGAAATCATTGACTTCTCACAATATTCCATAGAAGGCTTAAGAGGAGTGCTCTTTTTCGTAGGACTTGGTGCATTAATGACAGCTATCGTGCAAAGCTCACACGCCACACTCACTATTATCATTGCTGCATTTGCTGCAGGAAGCTTGACTTATGAAAATGCCCTAGCAGCCACACTTGGCACAAGCGTTGGTGGTGTAGTAACTGCAGCAGTAGCCTCACTTAGCACAAATATAGATGGTAAGCGCCTAGCTGCAGCAAATTGTATTTTTAACTTCGGTATTGCCCTACTTGTAATTGCAACATTTGATTATTTTGTATGGGTTAATAGCACATTTGCTTCGCTTCTTGGTTTGGGTGAAGAAAGTGTGTTACGCATTGCTTTGTTTCACACACTCTTTAATCTTGTGGCAGTCGTTATTTTGCTTCCATTAATACCTAAAATAGCTACCATACTTGAAAAATCTATGACACAAAAAGATACTCAAGTAGATAAACCCCTTTATATTAACAGCACAATCGTGCGTTACCCAGATACTGCTTTTATTGCCCTTACTAAAGAAATTGAACATCTCTACCAAAATGCTTTTGAGCTTATTGCGCACTCTTTGGGTTTTTCACGTGCAGATATTACCAGTGATAAAAATATGAGTGAGGTATTAAAAAAAGATGTATGGAAAAAAGAGGATATTGATATTGAAATTTTTTATATCAAAAAAATCAAAGTGCTTTTTAATGCCATACTTGATTTTTCTACACAAGTGCAAGCTCACACGCAAGATGCAGCTTATATTTCCAAATTTGCGCTTCTTACTTCATCTTCGCGGCATATTGTTGAGGCTATAAAAAGTATGGAACTTTTACAACCCAATCTGAAAAAAAATAGTGTATCTAAAAATTCAATTCTCTCAAGCGAATATAATAATCTAAGATTGCATCTTGCTGAACTTTTGCGCAGTATCCAAGAAATAGGATTCGATAGACAAATCCACCCTGAAGAAGCTATTATTAAGCTTAAAGCGCAAAAAAAGACATTCAAAAAAATAGACAAAGATTCTATTGTGCATATAGAATCTATGCTAAGCAAAAAAGAAATTAGTGTCTCTAATAGCACTTCGCTTCTCAATGCAATAGGTTTTAGCCACAATATTGCCAAAGAACTTGCGAATGCAATCATTCAAATCCAAAAAACATATATAGAAAAAGATGAAGTGCCAAATGATATTATAGGAGGCAATGATAATGAATCAAGAGAAGGTCTTGCTGAAAAATAAACGATTTATTCTAAGTTTTATATTTATCGCTATATGCACTATTGTAGGCATTATAGCTTATGTATTCCTGCATCAAAAATACTCTAATCCGCCAAGTTTAGAATCTATTGTGGCTAAATATGACCACCTTAGCCCTACACAATGGGGCGAGAAACTAGAAGGCATTACTTCACTTTTGCCTGATAAAAGTAAGCCTGTTGCATATCTCACATTTGATGCTTGTGGTGGGGCGTATGATAAGGCATTGATTGATTATTTAATAGCTCATAATATTCAAGCCACCTTATTTATTAATGCACGTTGGATTCATAAACACACAGATGATTTTATAAAACTCGCTCAAAATCCGCTTTTTTCTATCCAAAATCACGGCACAAAGCACCTTCCTCTTAGCGTAAATGGCAAATCAATTTATCATATCAAAGGCACAGATTCTGTGAGCGGAGTATATAAAGAGATTATGGATAATGATGAGCTTATTTTTAAACTCACAGGTAAAAAGCCACATTATTTTCGCTCTGGCACAGCATATTATGATGAAATAGCAGTATCCATACTCAAAGATTTGGGTTATAAAATTGGTGGATTTGATGTATTGGGCGATGGTGGAGCAACTTTTTCTAAGCAAAAGATTATCAAACAAGCGCAAAAAGCGCGTAATGGTTCAATTCTTATTTATCATTTCAATAAACCTCAAAGCGATACATTTGCAGGAATTAAAGAAGTGGTGCCTATGCTTTTGGAGAAAGGTTTTTATTTTGGAAAGCTTGAAGAATAAAAGAAAGCCTCTCCCTTAGATAAGGGAAAAGGCTAAAGGCAAGACTTAGTTACCTTTTACGATTGTTGTTGAAGTTGTGTAAAGTCCAAGAATACTCCATATTTTAGTATCTACACTTTTAATTTGTGAGATATTACCAGCTTTTGCTGCTGCATCAACAGAACAATTACCAACACTAACTAAACCAAGAATGTTTGAGCATTTTGCTTGTCCTTGTTTAGAATCTCCACCTGTTGAAGTTGCTGCCACAGGACCTGTCATATCAGAATACAACACACCTGAAGCAAGTCCTGCGGTGCTACCTATTGCACAACCACTAAAAAGTGCTACTGCACCACCAAAACCTAGAGCTAAAACTAGCTTTTTCATATAAACTCCTTAAAGAAATAATGACGCATTGGATTAAATCCTTAATGCTGGAATTTGATTATACAAAAAAAAAAAAAAAAAAAAGTCAAGGGTAAATCAATCCTTTTACGCTCAAGGTAAAATTAATAATTTTCTCTCTTTGCTATATACACGCCAAAAATAATAATTACAATGCCACATATTTCATATATACCAAGATGCTCTCCTAAGAACAAAAAGCCCATAAAAGCAGCAATCACAGGAGCAAAAAGCAGTAAAAATGAGGAAGTTTGAGTATTGACTTTGCCCATAATATAATTAAAGAATCCTTGCCCTATTACTTGTCCGCAAAGAGCAATAAGCACCACTATACCCCAATCTTTGGTATCCTTTGGCACTTCAAAACCTTCAAAAATAAGCACTAAAGCTAAAAGCACGATGCTTGAACCCACACAGGCAAAAAGCATAATCTCAAATGTGCCATATTTGCGCCGTAGTGAGTAAATCACACCCAAAAAACAGCTATAACACAACACACTCAAAAATGCCATAAAATCTCCATAAGGTGTTGCCACACTTAGTGCTCCTTTACCACCCATAAGCACAAATACACCAATAATTGCCACAAACCCGCCAAAGAAAAAGCTCTTTTTAATTTTCTCTTTAAAAAAAATAATGCCAATAGGTATAAGAATAAAACACGCAAGAGAAGCAAAAAGATTAACATTTGCTACACTTGTATGCCGCAAAGCAAGGTTGAAAAAAAGCAAATCAAAAGCAAAAAATACACCCGCCACAAACATTAAAGAAATATCTTTCAACGGAATACTAAATATATTATGTTTTAAATGAGCCATAAACCAAAAAATAGGCAAGGCAAGAATGATTCTATAAAATGCCAAATTAAGCGGTGACATATCTGTGAGTTTGACAAGCACACTTGCATAAATAATAAAACATTCTGCCATAAGAGCCACAGCAATAAAAAAAGGTGTATTTTTAGATGGAGACATCATCTATCCTTAAGAGGGTTAAGGGCTATATTATAGCACAAACACCCATACAAATTTATGCTATAATATATTGTTTAAATTGGAGAGGGGTTTATATGGCTTATTCATTTTCAAATTCACATCAACATTTCATATTTTTAATTATTCGCACTTGTCTTTTAACATTTGCACTCTTGCTTCTTTGCACACTAGCTCGTGGTATTATGGTGGCACATTTTTTACCACAAAGTATGTGGGAATCACACTTGAGCGATTTTGGTGCAATGTGGTTTATGGGATTTAAGCTTGATATGCGCAGTATTGGCATTGCTATGCTTGGATTCCTAGCATTAACTTATATTGTAGAAGCGATATATGCTCTTATTGCGCGTATGAGAAATAATTTAACGGGGGGGGGGGCATATAATCTTTGTGATAAAATCCGCCTGATAATCCCACAAATATATGCCTTTTTACTTGGTTTTATCTTTATGGTGGCTGCTATTGTTAATTTTTATTATTTTCGCACTTATGGAAATAAAATTGATGTTTTTATTTTTGGGTTAAAAGATGATGACACACTTGCCATTCTTCAAATTATGTGGCAAGATTATCCCGTCTTGCTTGGTATATGTAGTGCTTTTATTTTCGGATTCTTTACTCTTTATCTCTATAAGATTCCAAGCAAATTTTCATTTCTTAACACAATTACAATTCCCATAACCAAACTTCGCGTTTTTTATCATTTTTTCGCTCACCTTTTACTTATTGTGCTGCTTCTCATTGCTGCGCGTGGCTCACTTGGAACTTTTCCTCTTACAGCAAATAATTACACTATCTCTACATTGCCCATTTTTAATCATCTTGCTACAAATCCACTTCTTGCACTTGATTGGGCATATAAACATTATAAAGCAGATTCTCATTTTGCTCCACCATCACCTCAAAAGGGTGAAGAATTACAAAAAGCACTTTTTCCATTGTTTCATCAAAGTGCAGATTCTGTATTTTTAAAAAATAATCCTCCTCATATCGTGCTTAATCTTATGGAAAGTTTTGGAAGCAATATGCTTGCTTATGATGAAATCCCACATAATGACTTACTTGGAGCTTTACGCAAACATTTTGAAGAAGATTTTGTATTCTATAAATTCCTTTCAAGTACAGATGGCACACTTGGCTCATTTATCGCACTCTTTTTAAATAGCCCTTTTGGAAATATTTCACGCGGGGCTACCAAAAATACCCTCCTCCCCTATAATCCATTTTCTATCTATGCAAATGCAGGATATGAGGTTATTTATATTACTTCTGGCTATGCTTCGTGGCAAGATTTAGGAGATTATGTTAAGATTCAAGGTGCGCACCATATTTATGATGCCCTCTCGCTTATGGAGGTTTTTCCACAGAGCAAAATTGACAAAAACGCTTTTGGCATCCCTGATGAATATGCCTATAAGCTTGCATTTGAATTACTAGAAAATGCACAAAAGCCAACATTTATTGCCATACTTACCACCAGCAATCACCCACCCTATCATCTCCCTCGTCATTACACACCAAAACCTATCACACTTAATGAGAAACTCAAAGCAAAAGCGACAGATGAAGCAAGAAGAAAACTTGAAATTTCTGCTTCGCTCTATCAATATGCTAATGATACTTTCGGACACTTTATGGACAAGATTAAAGATTCTCATTTGGGGAAAAAGACGATTGTTGCCGCAAGCGGAGATCATCGTGTCAGGGATTTTACCAATAATCCAAGCACCGATAAAGCACTCAATCACGCTGTGCCGCTTTATATATATGTGCCACAGGATTATGCACACCATATACACTATGACCCAACTCGTGTAGGTTCACACAAAGACATACTACCAACTCTTTATGAATTAAGTCTTTCAAATACCCAATATATGAGCTTAGGCGGACGAAATATCCTCGCTAAACAAGACAATGAAAGATATGCTTTTGGCTATAATGCAGCTGTTTGGATTGATAAAGAGGGCATTTATCCAATTCCAAGTGATGTGGGCTATAAATGGGAAGATTCTAAAAATGCGTTTGGATTGCTCTCTACTGATACGCAAATACATCTTACACCTTACAAAAAGGCTTTTAGCTCTACTTATAAAGAACTTTTTGATTACTCAATAGCTTGGCGAATTTTTAATCCGCAACTCCACGATGATTCTCGTTAGTTTCCTCAAAACAACGGATTCCAGCAAAACCAAGTAATCCTAACTCCTTAAGAAGTGGGATATGATAATTATTAATACCACCAAGTGCGATAATGCGCGAACGCAAAGATTTCGGAATCTGATAAAAGACTTCCATACCTAATGGTGTGCCTTTATTTGGCGTAGAAAATATTGGACTAAGTGTGCAATAATCTGCCCCACACGCCAAAGCATATGTTACCTCATCTATACTATGCGCGCTATATCCAATGATTTTTTTTTCACCTAAGGCAAGATAAGATTCTCTTAAGGGAGTAATCCAAGAAAGATATATTGACTTTAAATGCACACCTGCAAAGTCTTTTGATAATTGCAATATCTCTTCTGTGTTTTTAAAAGGAATATTGAGCAAAAGAGGTTTATGCAAGAATGATAAAGATTGTGTAAAAGATTCTATCCATTCACTATTTTGATGACGATACATAATCCAATCAACAGACAAAGATTGTATTTTAAGCTGAAGATTCTCAAGATATGCCCCATTAATATGAGGCGTAATAAGAAGTGTAATAAAATCAGTGTTCTTCATCCACGACCACTGCGCCGTGAATATACACATAAGTAAGTATCATAAACACAAAAGCCTGAAGTAATGCCATAAAAGTAAGAATTGCAAAAGGAGCAACAGGCACAATCCAAGGTGCAAGCATTAGCATTACAAGTAAAAACATATCATCGCCTTTAATATTACCAAAAAGACGAAAAGAAAGCGAAATAATGCGCGAAAAATGTGAAATAATTTCTACGGGAAACATAAGCGGAGCAAGCCACCATACAGGACCCATAAAATGCTTAAAATATTTCAATACACCTTGAGCACGGATACCCTCAAAATGATAATAAAAAAATACAACCAATGCTAACACAAGCGTAAAACTCCAGCTTGAAGTAGGAGCCTCAAATCCCGGTATAATCCCTATGGCATTGCCAAAAAATACTAAAAATGCAATGGTTGCAGCAAGCGGAAAATATTTGCGAGCAACTTGCTCACCTACAATATCTTTAGCAAATGAGATAATGCCAGAAATAATAAACTCAAATACATTTTGTATGCCACTTGGAACAACTTGCATTTTATGTGTTGCATATCGTGCAAGAATAAGTAAAATTACTGCTACAAGCAGTGTATGAAAGCCAATGATAAAGTCGTGATTGGGATTAATCAACCCTGCAAAAGTAAAAAGCCTCTCGTCCATAGCAATACCCCTTTATTTATGATGTATTGATTGTGCCCAGTTTTTGGTTAGTTTTACTTTAAACTTTAAAATTTTTATGAAAACTTTTGATTTAAATACCGAATATGCCACAAAAATACCACAAATAAAATCCCCATAGGAAGCAATAATCCTATTTCGGGATATATAAGTCCTGCAACACTTAATTGTGAGAGAGAGAAAAACAACCCCCACACTGCCAATGCACCAATAATACATACAAAACTAATAAAAGTAAGATTTCCATAACGAGGCAATGAGGGAATATAATAAGAAATAATAGCAATACATAATGGCACAAAAAATGGAATCACAAGTAACGCATACAAAATACTACGTATTTTATCAGAACTTACATTTTGTTTGTGTGCAATTCTAAGTGAAGCAATTGCATCAATGACTGAAGCTGTGGGCTTATCTTGCGCAATGGTTTCAAGCACTTTTGAGCTAAAATCTTTGAGAATCTCAATCTCTCCACTTGTAGTTATTTTTAAAGCTTTTTCTCCAAGCGTAAGCGAAGAGGCAATCTCAAGGCTTTTAACATTTTTAAGAATCCAAACATTATTTTCAAAAAAAGCTTCCTGTGCCTCGTGATAATTTTTAAGCTTATGCTCACCATCAAGTGTAAAAACTTTAATTCCCTCTGCTCTTGCTTGCTCATTAAGTAAGGGATAAAGTTTGCGGATAAAAATATATTGATTGTCACTTTTTAAAAGGAGATTTTCACGCGCATTTTGGGTATTTTGTTGATAGATAATGGATTCTGCATATTCTTTTGCATAAGCAAAAGATGTTGTATTAAGCCCAATAAACCCTCCAATAAACACACTTGAAATAACAAGCAAAGGTGCAAGAATTTGCCGCTTAGAATATCCTAAAGCCATAAGTGCTGTTAATTGTGAACTTTTAAGAAATGCCATATAAAACAGAATTGAACACAACACAAGCGATATGGGCAAAGTATAAGTGAGTGCAAATATGCCATTATAAAATAAAAACAAAATCAACAAATTTGCAGAATCTGGCAATTCATCAACATATTTGAGCATATCAATAGCAAGAAAAAAGCCTTCTAAGCCTAAAAAAATAATGAAAAAATATTTAAGATAATATACACCTACAAAACGGAAAATCATTTTTATCCCTGCGTAAATCTTGTATACTGCATTTGTGAGAATTGTGTAGCAAAGGATTCATTATTTTGAGTTTGCGATGGCGTAAGCTTAGGTATTTTGAGAGTAAAATACTGCTGTAGATGAGTAAGAATATGCTCTTTAGGATATTGTGCCATATTACAAAAACTCATAACTGCTTCCTTAGCGTGAGCTATTAATCCTTCAAGTTGCTCTCTTTCTTGTGCATTAAAATCACTTAAAACATACTCTACTACATTTTTATTCGCACTTCGTCCCACACCAAAACGTAATCTAAAATATGTATCTCCCATAAATGAATCAATAGATTTTAAGCCATTATGTCCGCCACTTGAACCACCATATTTAAAACGCATATCACCAAAACCGATATCAATATCATCGTGAATTACGAATGTATGTGTGATATCAAAATACCGCACAAAAGGATTAATTGCCTCCCCGGAGAGATTCATAAAAGTTTGTGGTTTAAGAAAAAAAACTTTGTGAGGACCGATATTTATAGCACCAACTTCCGCATTAAATTTTTTATCAAAAGAAAAATCAAAGTCTAATTCTTTTGATAAAAAATCAAGCACCATAAACCCAATATTGTGCCGAGTATTTTGATATTTGGCACTCGGATTACCAAGTCCTGCGACAAGGAGGCAAGGCATTATTTAGCTTTAATTACCCCAACTACTGCCACAGATGGACGATTCAACACATTTACATTATCAAATTGTGGCAAATCGCGAATAAGGATAGAATCTCCCACATCTAAATCACTTACATCAATCTCATAAGCATTGGGGAGATTTTCAGCAGCACATTTAACACTAATACGTTTTGTAGAAATAAAAAGCACACCTTTATTCTTAAGCCCTTTTGCATTTCCTTTGACAATTACAGGAACTTTATATTTATTTAAAATACCTTTTTGTGCTAAAAGCAAATCCACGTGGATAAGAGTGTTTGTTACAGGGTCTTTTTGATATTCTTGTATCACCACTTCCAAAGTCTTGCCCCCTACTTGCACGGGAAAAATCAAGGTAGTCTTTTGCTTCATTGCTTTAATAAAATCATTAAGCTTAAAGGCACAATGAATATTTTGCTGTCCCTTGCCATAAATATTTGCAATTAGATAACCATCATTCCTCAAAGCCTTTGCTTGAGATTTTGAAATACTCTCTCTAATTTGTCCTTCTAACATTGTATGTCCTTATGTGAAAATTAAGGGTTGCATTATAGCTAAAAACCCTTAAATACACTTGAGTTACTCACCTATATACACTTGTCGTGGTCGTGTGATTCTTGTAGTTGGATCTTTAACGTGCTCTAAAAGCTGCGCACACCAACCCGGCATACGCCCAATAACAAAAATTGGCGTGAAAAGAGAAACAGGAATTTTAAGTGCAGAAAGAATGATACCGGAGTAAAAATCAACATTTGGATAAAGATTTCGCTCTACAAAGTAGCTATCACTTAATGCTACTTCTTCAACCTTATGTGCCAAATCACTTAATCGTGTATTCATTTTAATACCTTTAGCATCAAGGTCATCTTTGAGTTTTTTCAGAATCTTTGCACGCGGGTCATAGTTTTTATACACACGATGTCCAAAGCCCATAAGCCTAAATGGATCATTTTTATCTTTTGCCTTATTGATAAACTTATCAACATTTTTAGCATCGCCAATCTCATTGAGCATATCTAACACTTTTTCATTAGCTCCTCCGTGTGCTGCACCCCACAATGCATTAACACCAGCACTTAATGCTGCATAAGGGTGTGCTCCCGTAGAAGCAACATTGCGCACAGTAGTAGTAGAAGCATTTTGTCCGTGATCAGCGTGAAGCGTAAAAATCTTATCAAGAGCCTCTATTTCTAAAGGAGTGATTTCAACTTCACCCTTAATTGTATGTTTCATTTTACCACCAGGATATGCACGCAACATATAAAGGAAATTTTCAACATATCCACGCGCAACATCAGGATAAATATATGGAATCCCTAAAGAATGTCTATAAGAAAATGCTGCAAGTGTAGGGATTTTAGCAATTGCTCGCCGTGCCATTACTTGACGCTCTTCCTCATTACCCATATCCAAATGGCGGAAATGGAAAGTAGAAAGTGCAGAAAGCGAAGCAGAGAGATTTGCCATAGGGTGTGCGCTATCAGGAAATGCGTTAAAAATATTAATGAGTCCCTCATTCAAAAAACTACGATGCACAAGCTCAATTTCAAATTCCTTGGTTTCTGTCTCATTTTTAGGAACTTCACCTGTAATGAGTAGCTTGCACACATCAGTAAATTGGTATTTTTCTACAATTTTTTCTATTGGAAGCCCTTTATAAAGTAATTCTCCATTTTTGCCATTAATATAGCTAATGGTTGATTTACATCCTGCGGTTGAACCATAACCTGGGTCATAAGAAAAAATATTGGTGCGTTCAAAAAGCTTAGAAAAATCTACAGCCTTTGGTCCTCTTGTGCATTCAATAAGCTCAAACTCAAAACTCTCTTTTGTCTCATTGTTTGTTAAAGTAATGCTAGCCATGTATTCTCCTTTTTTAACAATTTTTAGAATCTATACACTTTTATTATGGCACAAACCTCTTTTAAAAGTCAAAAAAAAATTAAATTTTGTATAAAATTAGCACCAAAAGTGCCAAATCTTACATTTTATTTTCATAATATTTTCAAAAATACCATTTTCTTATTCATTTTTATGAAGTTTTGGTTTTTTTGTATAACTTTGTTTTATATAATATCGTAATCTTATAGAAGCTTAAAATGAGGGAGAAAATATGTCAAAGCATAAAGTTGTTTTAACAGCACAGGATAGAAAAGAACTTACACCTTTGCTCCATATCACAAAAGCTGAACGAGAACTTATGCCTCAAGAGATTCTTGATAAACTTGAAATCCTTGCCAAAGAAAAAGAACAAGAAGAAAATGAATTTCAAGATTTAGAACAAATCATTGAAGAATCATTGCATATTGTAGAATCTCTTGCGCCAAATGCAGACATAACTCATAAAGCACTTAAAAAAAGACATATTAAAGATTATCTTTGGTGGCAGACAAATTATAGAATCTTCCTTGCTCAACGCAAAGCCCAGCGCGCACGCCGCAAATGCTACAAAAATAAATCAAATTAGCTCTTTAAGGCTATGTATCCTTGTTTGCTTGCTTATCCGTATCAAGCAAATCGCTTGTATCAATATCAAAATCAAAAAATTCAGATTCAAAATCTGTATTTGCAATTTTATCATAATGCTGTGTCGCAGCTTTCATATTTTTACCTTCTTGATAGAGCAATCCAAGCGCATATCGTGCCTCAAAATTAGTCGCGGATTCTATCTTTGAGAGTTGCAAGAGGGCCACCGCATTTTCGTGGTGACCTGCCCCCATAGCCGCAATCGCAGCATAAAAACGTGTTTGAGAATCATCTTCGTGCAGATCATCAAGCAATGAATTATAAAATGCGAAAGCTTTTTCAAAATCATTGCTGTAGATATTTGAAAGTGCTAATGCCTGCAAAATACCATTACTTGTGCGAGTTTCTACTACAAGCTTCGCCTCTAGCTCTTCTTGCACGGAACGCAAAGAACCTGTTACAAAGCCTACATAAACATACAATTCACGTGCAAGAGAGGGACCATAATAAATTGAGCGCATATCAAGATTTTTTTCTTTATAAATGATATTCATTTGCAAGGCAAAATCTTTTAAATTGCTGCCAAATCGCTTGCCTAACTCATACATTGTATTTGCCACAACATCTTTTGTATAAATCTTTTTTATCCCCTCAAATGCACTCACAATTTGATTTGCATTCGCAGTATAAATACCATACACAGCATTAAGCGCGTAATAAATAGGCTTTCTATCCTGTAAAGCTTCGCTTTGCATATTATTAAGCCAAGATAGCGAATCTGAAGGAGAATTACCAGTATAACGAAAGAGTGAAAGTAAAAAATTATGTTCAATTTTGCTTGTATAATTAATCTCTGCTAAATCATTAGAAATTGAATTACTAAGACGCGAAGTATCTCTATAAGTGAGTTCTGCACACATTAATGCAAAAATGCCCGACATTGTATCATTACTATCAAGATGATAAGCACGAATAAAATGCAAATACGCATTGTCAAAATCGCTCATCTGTGCATAAAGTAAGCCCACATTATAATGCAAGATTGAATGGTTTGGATAAGCTTTAAGCAAAGATTCCATTGATTTAATGGTTTCTCTAATATCTTGATTAAAGGCTAAAGTGCGCAAATCTTGTGCAATAGAACGATTAATTTGTGAGACTTTTTGTCCCTCTTGTAAGGTGCTTTTAGCACTCTCAATATTGTTTGAGTAAGCATTAAGATTCCCATCTTCAATAATTGCTAAAGCATTTTTTGCATCAAAAACTCTAAAAGGCGCATAATAAAAGAGAATCTTGTAGCCAAGTATTTTATTATGCTCAAAGCGGCGATTCCAAAAATTTTCCTGTGCAAGATTAATATCAAACAAATCATCACGTAATTTGACTTTAATGGGGTAATCGTTAAAAACTTTTGTGTCTTCTTCTTTGGCATTAAGTCGCTCTAAAATGAGTGCGCTTTCTTTAAAATTTCCACTTTTGAGCTCAACAAGCTGTAATGCCATAAGTGCTTGTGCATCTCCTACGTGCGAACCAAGATATTCATATAAATACTGCTTTGCCTGTGTATATTCTCCAAGTCGTGCGTGCAAAAGTGCAATAGCAAAATTATCATCTTTGGTTGCTACCTGTTTGAGTTGAGCAAGCGCATTATATTCATCGCCAAAAACTAAAAATGCCTCTGCAGCCATTTTTTTGCTTTCTTTTGCATAGCTTGTTGAACTTGGATTTAAAAAAGGCGAAAGAGATTCAAAATAAAATCCTTTGTAATATTGCAACAGACCATAGAGATAAGAATAAAGAGGCTGATTTGCTGTGTAATATAAATAACTTGAGCTAATACCCAAATAATACTCATAAAGATTCATATCTCCTAACATATACGCGCTATAAGCAGCATTAAAAGCGCTAACGCTAATATCTTCTCCTGCATTAATTGCTCCATCAAAAGAACTAATTGCTTTTTTATAATCGCCCTCTTTGACTTCAATAACGCCCAAATTATAATAGGCAATAGATTGGGAATACACAGCAATATTTTCAAATAAATTAAGAGCTTCCATCTTATCGCCTTGTGTATAGAGAAGATTCGCTTTTTTTAACATATTTCCAAGCTCCGTATCATCAACTTCTGGACGCTTAGAAGCACCAAGAATTGGTGCTGGCTCAACAATCTTTCGCGAAATAGGTGCAGGTTCTGGCTTTTCTTGCGAAGTATTTTTACTAAGGAGTAGCACAATAATTAATATCAAAAATACCACAATAAGTGCAAAAATAGCAATCACACCAATCATTAAGACTTTATTTTCTTTGAGCATTTGCAAAAAAGGTTGCAAATGCGATTCAAACGTCCCTATGATAGCCTTAATTTTATTTTGCCCAGCAGCAGATTCTGTAGTTTCCTCACTTTGAGAATCTCCCTCATTTGCACCATCTTTACCTTGTGAATCTGGGATTTCTAAGTTATCACCAACATTATTTTCTTGTTCTTCTGCCATAATATCTCACTTTTATAGATACTTTTGTAGCACTTCAGGAATCATTACACTCCCATCTACTTGCTGATAATTTTCCATAATTGCAATAAGTGTGCGTCCTACTGCCAAAGATGAACCATTAAGTGTATGCACAAGGGCATTTTTACCATTTTCTTTGTAACGAATCTTCGCTCTACGAGCTTGAAAATCACGCGTATTTGATATAGAGCTAATCTCACGATAACAATTTTGTCCCGGAAGCCACACTTCAATATCAATGGTATTACTTGCACTAAAGCCCAAATCACCACCACATAACTGCATTAAACGATGTGGAAGCTTAAGCTCACTTAAAATCTCGCTTGCTGTTTGCACCATTTTCTCCTGCATTGCTGCACTTTGGGTTGGGTGAGTAATAGCCACAAGCTCAACTTTATCAAACTGATGTTGGCGTATCATACCCCGCGTATCTCGCCCTGCACTTCCCGCTTCTTTACGAAAACAAGGTGTTTGAGCTGTGAGCATAATAGGTAGTTCCTCACTTGGAATAATACTATCTTGATAGAGATTAGTAAGCGTAATTTCTGAAGTAGAGATAAGATACAAATCGTGCTCACTTTGTTCATCACAAAAATGAGAATCTACTTTAAACATATCTTCTTCAAACTTTGGAAGCTGTCCTGTGCCAAAAAGTGCTCGTGCATTAACAATTACGGGTGTTACAATAGATTCAAAACCTGCTTTTTCATTATAATCTAACATAAAATTAATAAGTGCGCGATTGAGTTTTGCTCCCATTCCACGCAACACACTAAAACGACTTTTAGCAAGTTTTACTCCTGCTTCAAAATCAATCCAACCATTTGCAATACCAAGTTCCCAATGCTCTTTAGGAACAAAATCAAAATGTGGAGGAGAGAGCACTTTTTTAATTTCAACATTATCATTCTCATCCTCACCCTCTGGCGTGGCATCATCAGGTAGATTCGGTATCCCATAAGCAAGTGTTTCTAAATGTGATTCTATCTCTTTTAGCGTAGATTCTAAAGTGCTCATCTTAACTTTATTCTCATCAAGCGCCACTTTAAGTGCTGTAATATCTTTTTGCTCTCTTTTATATTCGCCAAAAAGTTTTGAAGTTTTATTTTGAAAAGCTTGTAACTCTTCAAGCTCCTGTTTGCAGGATTTATATTTAAGAGCCATATCTTTAAGAGCACTCAATGTTTCTTCACTTACTTTTTTAATTGCAAGTCGCGATTTTATTTCATCAAATTGATTTATCAATGCCTTTGTATCAATCATTACTGCTCCACTTTATCTCTAAATAAACTCTAATTTTAACCCAAAAAAGCATTTTTTATTCCTAAAAGGGCAAGCAAGAAACTTGTAAAATTACTAAGTTATTATAAAATGCTATTGTCATTATGCAAGTAGATTCAATAGAGTGAGAACGAGGTAAGTATGTTTGGTGTTGGTATTTTTGAAGTATTAGTTATTTTGATTGTAGCAGTTATTGCACTTGGTCCTAACAAACTCCCGCAAACTATTGTTGATATTGTTAAGTTTTTCCGCGCCGTAAAAAAAACTATGGCAGAAGCAAAAGAGACTTTTGATAAAGAAATTCAACTCTCTGAAATCAAGCAAGAAGCGCTCAAATATAAAGATACCCTTGAAAGTGAAGTTAATAAACTCACAAAAGATATAAGGCTTGATGAGCTACGCGAAATAAGTGTGGATTCTCTCACTAAACCATTGCAAGAGACAAAAGAGGTTCTCTCGGAAGAGGCAAAAAATTTACAATCCACTCTTGAATCTCTTAATAGCGATATAAGCTATGAAAGTTCAGCAGCAGCACAGACACCTACTACCCAAGAATCAATTCCTACAGATTCCACAAGGGAGATTGCATACGCCACACAAAAGCCTCAAAATTCCATAGATTCTATTAATTCTAAGGAAAGTAGTGTAGATTCTCTGCATTCTCCCTCTATAGTAGAATCTACACAATCTTCATCATCAAAGGATTCATAGCTATGCTTGAAGACCTCAAACCACACATACAAGACTTGCGCAAAAGACTTATTATTAGTATTTCTGTATTATTCGCCGCCTTTGTTGTATGCTTTGGTTTTTGGGAAGAAATTTTTCATATTATTAAACTCCCTCTTGTTGAAGTTTTAGGAAGCGAAATAAGGGGTAAATTCATTGCTTCAGGTATGATAGAGGGGATTTTTATTGCAATGAAATCTGCACTTTTTGCTGCTCTTGTTATCTCTACGCCTGTAATTTTTTGGCAGATATGGATTTTTGTCGCTCCAGGCTTATATAAGAACGAAAAAAAAGTAGTGATTCCCTTTGTATTCTTTGGGACAACTATGTTTGCCATCGGTGTAGTATTTTCTTATCTTGGCGTGCTTCCTTTTATTATTAAAAATGTTTTGCTCTTTGGTAATGACCAATTTGAAGCCTATATCACCGCAGAAAATTATTTTACATTTTTTACACGACTTGTTATTGGCTTTGGTATTGCATTTGAATTGCCTGTATTATGCTTTTTTTTGGGAAAAGTAGGTTTAATCACCGATGAAAGCCTAAAGAATTTTTTTAAATATGCGGTGGTTCTTATTTTTATCATTGCTGCCCTTATTGCCCCTCCAGATGTCATTTCACAAGTTCTTTTAGCCATTCCTCTTATGGGACTTTATGGAATCTCTATTATTGTGCTTAAGTTTGTTAATCCAGCACAACCTCAAGATGAGGAAGAAGATGAAGAAGACATTGCTCAAACAGACTTACAAGAAAAACAAGAGGGCAAAGAGAGTTCTTTATGACATATTTTGATCCAAAAATTCAAGAAAGCGACTTTGCTCTCTCTAGTTATGACTATACCTTACCTTTTTCAGCCATAGCACAAAATCCTGCCAATCCTCGCGAGAGGGCAAAATTACTTATCTATCAAAGAGATAGTGGGCGCATTATCCATAGTGATTTTTATCATTTTTGTGATTTTGTGCCAAAAGACACGCTTCTTGTATTTAATGATACTCGCGTGATTAAAGCGAGAATCTACGCCCACAAGCTTGATTGTAACACACAAAAACTAAGTGATAAAACTTTTGAAATTTTTTATCATAAACCCCTGCAATCAACATCTTCTGCGATACCGCTTTTTCTTGTGCAAATCAAAGGACGTGTAAAATGTGGCGATAAACTTCTCATAAATACAGATTCTACAAACCCATTTCTTATTGCCCAAGTCCAAGAATGCCTTGATAATGGATTACGTGTGGTAAGTTTTATGCAAAATGAACACGCACTTGAATATATACAAGTGCTTGATATGCTTGAAAAATATGGACATACCCCTCTTCCACCTTATATTAAACGCGAAGATTCTTGCCAAGATGCCCATTTTTACCAAAGTGTCTTTAGCAAACAACTTGGCTCAATCGCTGCCCCAACTGCTTCATTGCATTTTAGCAAAGAGAGTATAGAGTCTATAAAGGCGCAGTTTGAGACTTGTTTTCTCACATTACATATCGGAGCAGGGACATTTATGAACGTAGAAAGTGCCGATATACGACATCACCTTATACATAAGGAATTTTTCTCTCTCTCACCTCAAAGTGCTGCTGCTATACAAAATGCTCACAAGGTGCTTTGTATTGGCACAACGAGTGCAAGATGTGTAGAATATTATGCAAGATATAAAATTTTACAAGGAGAGTGCGATATTTTCTTATACCCAAGCAAAAGTTTTAAACGTGTGGATTATTTGCTCACAAACTTTCATCTTCCCAAAAGCACTTTAATGATGCTTGTAAGTGCAATGGTAGGGCGAGAGAAATGCCTTGAACTTTATAAACTTGCTTTGGAAAAAGGATATAGATTTTATTCCTATGGAGATGGGATGTTAATACTATGATAGATTTACAAGAGAGACTTCAAAGACACCACATTATGTTGCCTGAAGTGTGCTATAAGCATTTTACTATCTTTGGCGATGAACTGCTGAAATGGAATAAGATTCACAATCTCACAGGCGCGAGCAGCATAGAATCTGTGATGGAAAATATTTTTGATTCACTCTATCCATTAAGATTTATTGATGATTTTACAAGTTGTATGGATATAGGATCAGGTGGAGGATTCCCAGCAATTCCTCTTGCTATCGCTAAACCACAATCGCATTTTATCCTCATTGAGCCGCGTAACAAGCGTTCTTGCTTTTTGCAAAATATCATTATACAATTAGAGCTTAATAATGTGCAAGTGCGTCCTATTCGTATTCAAGATGTGCCAATTGCTGAAGTCAATAATCTTGACCTCATCACTTCGCGTGCGCTTATGGACGCTAAAGAGCTTATTTCACTCTCACGCAAATTTCTTAAAAGTGAGGGATATTTTCTTCTCTATAAAGGCACAAGATTCCGTCAAGAAACACCAAGTATGAGCATAGAGGAATGTTTTACACGAGAAAATCGTATTTACTACTATAAACACAGCCGTGATTTATAAATTTTGTATTTAAATAAAAAGGAGAGAGTATGAAATTTTTACTTATTATCATCACTCTTGCATTACTTGTGTATATACTTATTCGCCCGATTCTTAAAAATAACAAACCTCGCAAAAAACCTAAAGATGAAAGCATTGAGGAAATGCAAGAATGTGCATATTGTGGTGTATATACATCTGCAAATGAAGCATTTTTATCCCAAGGGAAATATTATTGCTCCAAAGAATGTATGCAAAAGGATACGCAATGATTATTATCGGACACCCAGCTATTCCTCACCAACATTTTGTTAAGATTACGAATATAGCAGATATACAAAACACCCATTCTTCTAATATAGTATGGTTTGATACAAGCAAACTCAAAAAAGAGCAAGGCTTTATACTTGGGAAATATTGCTATGAGCATAAGGTAAATTATGCAGTGATGATTTGCTCTATTGATGAACTACTCATTTATGCCAATTTAACACCACAATATCTCATTTTGCATAAAAGCCTACACAACCAAGCTAAAATGTATCAATCTCTTATAGAACATTATTTGCTTGATTGTAAGCTTTTATGCGTGATTAAAACAGATTCACAACTTACAAAAATCGCTCAACTTGGCATTGATGGGGTGATTTTTAAGCAAGTTTTGGATAACATTCACTCCTCATAGAGAGGTGTCCGAGTGGTTGAAGGAGCACGCCTGGAACGCGTGTAAAGTGCAAGCTTTCGAGGGTTCGAATCCCTTCCTCTCTGCCATAGCTCTTACATTTTTTGATAAGTAACTTTATGAAATATATGCCATTTTTTTATCAAGATAACGCACAAGCACAGAAAGACTAAAACAAATCACAAAATACACTCCTGCAATCAATCCAATCATAGCAAGTATTTCTTGAAAACTCGCTAGTTGGGCTAATATAATCTTAGATTGATAAGTAAGCTCTGCTATTTGCAATCCTGCCAAAAATGAAGTATCTTTAAAAGTCGTAATAATCTGCGAAAGCATAGAAGGAATAACTTTTCTAAAGGTTTGAGGCAAAATAATATAAAAAAGTGTAAAAAATTGGCTAAAACCCTGTGAATATGCTGCTTCAAATTGTCCTTTAGGCACAGAGTTAAGCCCGCCGCGAATAATCTCTGCCATAACCGAGCTTGTATAAAGCGAAAAACCAATAGTTCCCCATATTGCAGGTTCAGCTCGTCCAAAAAAACTCGGCAAAACAAAAACAGCAGTAAGCATCCATAAAAGCAAAGGTGTATTTCTAAATACTTCAATATAAATAGCTGCAAGAGAACTTATAATCCTGCCACCATAATTGCGTGTAATTGCTAAAAATGTGCCAAAAATGATAGAAATCACACAAGTTGCTAATGCCACAACAAGCGTTAGATAAAGCCCATCAAGTAAAAAATGAAGATTTGATTGATTAAATACATTTCCCATAATATCTTCCTTATCGCTTTAAGTGAGCAGTTTTAAGTCTATCTTCATAAAACTTCGCAAAATATGCTAAGGGATAGCACACGATAAAATATAAAAATGCCGCAAAAAGATATGCCGGTGCATAATTGCTTGTATCTCCAGCATAACTATCAGCTACATACATAATTTCCCCACCTGCAATAATCAAAAGCACAGAAGTATTTTTAATAAGATTCACTACTTGATTAGTGATTGGAGGCAAGATGATTTTAATAGTTTGAGGCAAAATAATATAACGCATTTGCTGTGTATAAGTAAAGCCCTGTGAAGCAGAGGCTTCAAATTGTCCTTTAGGCACAGCAAGTATCCCGCTACGGACAACTTCACTCACATAAGCGCCGTGATATGCACCCACTCCTAATACACCCACACTAAAAACATCAAGATGGATTCCAAGCGGAGGCAAGGCAAAGTAGAGAAAAAATATCTGTATCACTAAAGGTGTATTTTGAAAAATCTCAACATACATTCGTGTGTAAGCACGAAGAATTGTAATCTTGCTTGTCGCCATAACACCACCAATCGTGCCAAATATAAGTGCTATAAGCAAAGCTAAAATGCTCACACTCAAAGTATAACCAAAGCCAGAAAGAAACTCGTTACTTTGAGCAAGAGTGTCAATAAACTTCCACATCGCAAATGGGCTGGAACTTTCCTCATCATATAAGCCTATATACTCCAAAAATGTGCGTAGATTCTCTACCCAACTTACACTATCCACGATATTACAAGCCCCACTTTTTTGCTAATTCATCAATTTGTGCTTTATTCTTTTTTACAAATGTATCAATAAAAGCCGCGAATTCTTTATCTTTTTTTGGACTTACAATACCATACTCTTGAGGCTCAAAACTATCAGAGAGAATCTCGCTTTTTTTATCAACATAACCTAAAAGAATTGACTTATCAACACTAAAGGCATCAATACGTTTTGCATCAAGTGCAGCTTTTATGCTTGGATAATCTGGAAATTCATTAAATTTCACATTTATGCCTAGTTTTTTTGCTGCAGAGGCAATGGCTCTTTTAGAGGTTGCGGCTTGAGCTACCCCAATAGTTGCATCTTTCATATCTGCAAGTGATTTATAACCCTTTTCTTTAAGCACGAGCAAACCCACAGAATCCTTATAATAGGGTTCAGAAAAGTTATAAGTGCGTTTGCGTTCAGGCGTAATTGTAAAGGTCGCAATCACAACATCTATGCTCCCATTATCAAGCAATGGTCCTCGTGTCTTGGCATTAACTGCAACAAGTTTGAGTTTATTTTCATTGCCTAAAATATGCTTTGCTAGAAGTTTTGCTACATCAATTTCAAAACCCTTAATCTCTTTTGTTTTTTGGTCAAGCAAAGCAAAATGTGGAATATCATTTTTGACACCTACCACAAGCTCATCTTTTTTCTTAATATCTTCCAACATACCTGCATTTGCTTGCAAAGCAAACATACTTAAAAACAAAAATAATCCTGCCACTTTGAGCAATCTTTTCACATTTACACAACTTCTCATAACATCTCCTTACATTGGTTTAATGACTTAAAATTTTTCCCAAGAATGCTTTAGCTCGTTCCGTTTTTGGAGACGCAAAAAATTCTTTAGGCACACTTTCTTCCACAATAGCACCATCTTCCATAAAGATAATTCTATCGCTCACTTCCCTTGCAAAACCCATCTCGTGCGTTACAACAACCATAGTTGTATTGCTTTGATGTGAAATTTCTCGCATAACATCTAAAACCTCTTGTATAGTTTCAGGGTCAAGAGCAGAGGTAGGCTCATCAAAAAGAATATAGGGCTTTTGGGTGCAAAGACTTCTCGCAATCGCTACACGTTGCTGCTGTCCTCCGCTTAGTGTCGCTGGATAAACCTTTGCCTTATCTACAAGTCCTACAACTTCAAGGTATTTATAAGCTAATTCTTGAGCCTCTTTTTTACTTTTACCTCGTAGTTTAATGGGTGCAAGCGTGAGATTTTCAAGCACATTCAAATGTGGATAGAGATTAAAATGCTGAAACACCATTGCACAATATTCTCGACAAATCTTTGTTTTTGTTTTATGATTAAGCGTAATGCCCTCTACAACTACCTCGCCAGAACTCACCTCTTCAAGCCCATTCATACATCGAATAGTCGTGCTCTTGCCGCTCCCACTTGGTCCAATGATAACAAGCTTCTCGCCATCCTTAATTGTCAAATTAATATCCTTTAATACGTGATGACGACCATAAAATTTATTCACATTTTTTAATTCAATCACATTCAACCCTTATGTAAAATATACAACAAACGACTTTAACATAAAAAATGTAAATAATGCCAAACAACAATAAATACCTCGTTGATAAAAAGTAGCAGATTCTTTAATAAAATTGTTAAATTAAGTTGCCCACATTTTTTCCACAAACCATTTATCAATGGGCATTTTTCTAAGAATCTTAAAGCTTCTATTCTGCCAATGCTTCCTCTGCCTTTTTTACGCCATTTTTCCATAGTGTATGCCTGTGTAAAATGTAGTTTGCACTCACTTTTCCACTAAACATTCCACTAAGCAAAGGACGATTTGCTTTAAAGATAAAAGCAGCTAAATGCCCGATAATTGCTAAAATCATCAAAAACATTCCCAAATTATGCAGCTGCGTAACCCAAAACATTGTCCCCTCACTTAGATTAAATCCTGCTAGGTTTTTATAAGTTTTAATCATTCCAGTAACAACCAAAAGCAAAATCACCATCGCAATTCCCACATAAGCAAGTCTTTGCTCGGGCAAATATTTCTCACTTGGTGGCTCCTCTCCCTTAAACAACATCGCCTTAATCACAGCAATGCTTTTACCAAAATCGCCCTTTTTAGGGAGTATATCAAACTCCTTTCGCCCAAAGTGAAACATCAAATGGAATCCCACAAAGAATAATAAAGCAATCGCAAACACATAATGCACAACTAAAGAGATAGAATAATCCCCGCTCCAAGCCATTAAAGGCAATTCATTGAGCATATAACGCTTACTGATTGGCATTTGCAAGATTCCGCTAAAAATAAGCCCAAAAATACTTATTGCAACACCCCAATGCACGATTCTATTTTGCGCACTTTGTCTTTGTATTTTTGCCTCTTTCATTTTCCCTCCTTTTTATCGGTTCTATTTGCCATTGCCACAGCAATACCTCCTGCTATTACCCCCGCAACAGGAGCTAAAAGCACACTTTTAATCAAAGCAGAATCCTCACTCACAAAGTTTTTAATTGCAAGATTCATATGGGGAATCCCCATTTTTTGTGGTTGTTCTTGTGTGAAATTGTGTTTTTTGTTTAAAGATTCTTGGATTTGCTCAAACGACACTGGCGAGACATAAAATGTAGAAGTGCCACCATTTTGCGTATCCCCATAGATATAAGTCCCCTCTTTGTCTCCCTTATACGCTTTTTGCAATGCCTTAGCTTTGGTAAGTATTTCCTCTCTATCTCCAAAGATTATGGCTTTTTTGGGGCATTGCACCTCACAAGCTGGTTTTTGATTCTTGGCGAGTAAATCCGCGCAGCTATCGCATTTATACATTGCTCCTCCCCCTGCAAGTTTGGGCGCTATTTTCAAATAGATTCCAACTCCTGCTTGTCTTTGTGGAATCCCCCAAGGGCATACATCTCTACATTTTGCACCGCCAAAGCAATATTCATCATCAATTTTTACCGCGCCATTAGAATCCTTAGAAATCACGCCAAAGGGGCAGAGCTTCTGGCAAGTCGGATCATCGCAGTGCATACAACGTCTAGGCACATATATGTCTCTATCCTCAACCTTTAGAGATTCCACATAAGTCCAATTATAAGGGGTTAAACGCTTAGTATTTGCTCTATCTTTGGAATAATCCTCATAGACTTTTCGCGGAAAATAATACGGAATCTCCGCTATTGGCTCGGGAAAATTTGTCGTATTTTTTGCTTTACAAGCCTCAACACAAGCGGGAATCTCCCTATCTCTGCACCCATCGCACAATCCCAAATCTATAATGGAAGCCATTTTATATTGTGGTTGCTTAGAATCTGTGGATTGTGCCGCATTAACGCTCACAGCACTCACACTTGCCACGCCTAGAAATTTTAAAAAATTCCTACGCGATGTATTTGTCTGATTGTTTTGATTGGTTTCTTCCATAATTTTAACCTTGATTTAGCCTTAAAAATATGGAAGTATATAAAATTGCAAAGAAAATAAAAGTGATATTATCACATTTGCACTAAGCCCTACCCAAACATTCCATTAAAGTCATTTTCAATTTGAGTATATCTAGTGTGGCTGCAATTTGTCCGCAATGATGCGTAGCGTAGTAAAGCAACGAAATAGAAAAAGCAATATAAATCTAAGCTATTATAAACAATATTTAATGTATCTTTAATGAGTTTTAATAGATGGAGGTTTGTAGATGAGGATTCTTGGTTTTGATATAGGCATTACAAGCATTGGTTGGGCATATGTAGAGAGCAATGAGCTTAAAGATTGTGGGGTGAGAATCTTTACCAAAGCAGAGAATCCAAAAAATGGCGATTCGCTTGCCGCACCGCGCAGAGAAGCACGAGGAGCTAGGAGGAGACTAGCAAGGAGAAAGGCTAGACTCAATGCGATTAAAAGGCTGCTTTGCAAAGAATTTGAGTTGAATTTAAACGATTATCTTGCAAATGATGGGGAATTACCAAAAGCATACCAAACAAGCAAAGACACCAAAAGCCCCTATGAGCTATACACTGCTTTCCATTGGATTATTTTTGCTTTTTGCTCTATTGCCTCAAGTCTTTCAAATCGGCAAATGTTGCCCATTTAGAATCTCGTGGTGGGCGATTAGTTTCCCTTTGGCTGCAATGTGTATTGCAA